>JACCDZ010185179.1_pt1 | contig 142109 bp, 122 predicted proteins | sample 7449551 | NCBI WGS metagenome assembly JACCDZ01 (sample SAMN15323452, study PRJNA562643) | freshwater metagenome | isolation source: river surface water | place: USA:Blue River Watershed | collected 2017-08-18
CTACACAGAACATGGTGCGGATGACTTGAACCTCAAAGTGGCTTCTCAAAAGCGTTATAGCTCACTTTTTGGCCCAAAAATCCAAGCTCAATATCACTATCAAGATAAACAACAATGGTTTATGACAGTGGTGCAACTTGGCTATGACTACCATAATGCTCAACAGTTGACCGCAGAATTTGGATTTAAAGACTATGATAGTTCTGTTATTATGCCTTTGTCTCAGCCTTCGTATGGAAATTTTTATCTCGGTGTCGATCAGGTTTTTGGCTTCCAAGATGGCTTATCCTTAGTCGGTCATCTTGAAATGAAACATAACGGCGATAGTCTTCAACAATCTCAAATCGGGTTGAGTTTGGTCCAGCTGTTTTAATATCCAGTTCAATATTGTTCTACCCCGATCTTGGAGAAAAGCGCTATCCTCCAGATCGGTATCTCTCCCCAAAAAAAGTACTGGTTTTGTAAATTATGCATACAAGCTCTTCTTGCATAAGCACCTTATTTTATTTCAGATTCACTAGCATTAAGTAGGGTTTATTCTTTTATAAGGGCACCTTATGCAATCTCAATCTCCGATCCCTAAAGAGCTTTTACAATCTGTTGTACAAAGCTGTGATCAAACGCACGCTTATCTTTTTGCTCATAACGGACATACATGGCAGGCTATTGAACTAGATATTGTTTCACCGACAATTGGCCAAAAAGCAATTGATATTGGAAATTTATTCCCTAAACATCATTGGCTCACCTTAGATCCAGGTTTCAAGTCCACTGCTTCTTGCCAATCCGCAATAACTTATATTGACGGCGATGAAGGGAAATTGCTATATAGAGGCTATCCTATTGAAAAACTAGCCTCTATTTATGATTTTATTGATATTGTCCATCTTCTTTGGTTTGGACGATTGCCATGTGATGAAAAAGAAAAGCATCACTTTCTTAATGAAATCAAAAGTCACACAATGGTACACGAGCAAATAAAATTCTTTTTTCATGGATTTCCAAGAAATGCACATCCTATGGCTATGCTTTGCGGAATTATTGGTGGACTATCTGCTTTTTATCATGATAATCTCGATATTCATAATCAAGAAGATCGTTATTTATCAATGTTAAGGCTAGTGGCCAAAGTGCCTACTTTAGCTGCTATGATTTATCGCTATCGATTAGGGTTACCTTTTATTGAACCTCAAAATAATCTTTCTTTTTCAGAAAATATTTTGAGAATGTTTTTTTCTTTCCCTTCCGAGCCATATCATGTATCCAAAGCAGCGATAGAAGCATTTGAAATGATTTTAATTCTTCACGCAGATCATGAACAAAATGCTTCTACATCTACTGTAAGAATGGCAGGATCATCTCTTGCCAATCCTTTTGCATGCATGGCTGGAGGCATTGCTGCCTTATGGGGGCCTTCTCATGGAGGAGCCAATCAAGAAGTGATCGCATGCCTTTTGGAAATTGGCTCTGTCGATGCAGTTGATGATTTTATTGAAAAGGTGAAAAGAAAAGAGAGATTGTTGATGGGTTTTGGACATCGTGTTTATAAAAATTTTGATCCAAGAGCTCAAATCATTAAAAATCTTTATGAGAAATTAATGACAGACGGGCAGCTGCAACACGATCCATTATTTGAGATTGCTCAAAAACTTGAGCAAATTGCCCTAAACGATCCATACTTTATTGAAAGAAAATTGTATCCCAATGTCGATTTCTATTCAGGATTAATTCTCAGAAAAATAGGCTTCCCAACAGAAATGTTCACTGTCATTTTTGTTATGGCACGCATGATTGGATGGATCACTCATTGGAATGAGATGATTACTGATCCTAAAATGGTTATTGCGAGACCCAGACAGGTATATAAAGGTCTTGTGCAAGAATAATCAATATCGTTTCAATAAAAAAGGCCCGTTTTGCGGGGCCTTTTTTATACCTCATGAGTTTTTTTATACAGCATAAGGGGAGCTATATGTTGCCTGAACATATAAATATAGACCATCTGTTTGAACAGTCACCATATCTTTTGCACAAACTGAATTACTAATATCTGAGGGAACAGTCCAAACATTATCTTCTTTTGTAGCAGAGCAATGCACAGGATTACCATTTAAAATATAAGCGTTTGTTGGTGCGCCGACATCTGGATATTCGATCACAAAATTTGGCAATTGTAGGGTATCGCCTGGTCCAAGAATAAATAAGTCGGAATGTGTTTGATAAACAGCACCACCACTTAATCTTTTTAAATCTCTAGATTGCGCAATTTTTTTCATATTGATTCCTTAATCACTTTTAATCTCAAATCTTATTCACATTATGCATGATTTTTAAAAAAGGCAACTGAGTTATTGCGATAAAAAGATCAGAAAAAGCACGATGTCCTCAAGGATCGGAAACTGCAAAATTACAAATTGTGTATCGCAAATAAAAAAAATGAAACGATCCTTTTGTGCTAAATAGCCTGATTTGTCTGTTAAGTGAGGCCCTACTGGCCATGACTTTCTTGTTAAAAAATATGCACTAGCCCTATAAAAACAGCCACCGATGACTGGCTATGACAAGGTAGCACTCTAAGAACATCTTGATGCTCATAAATCCACAATCGAATATGAGGGATATTATGCACAGCGGCGGTAGAAAATTCTGAAAAAACAAATTGTTTTTGAAAATAATATAAAAAAATTTTCACAAAAACCCTATTTTTCAGAAAATTGAAACTATATAAGAAACAATGAATATCTGGAAAGATGGTGAAAAATCAATGAATAATAATTTTTTTAGATCGAGTGAACGCTCAAACTTTCATATTGCTTTCAAGACAAAATCTTTTATCAAGCAAATAAATTCTTTTCAATTAGGCCAAATCATCACTGCTCAACCAACAGATTTTGGAAAAGAAAACTTTATACAAACCTTAGCTGGTCAATACTCCGATGGTATCGAGGGTGCATCACAAGAGCTTCGAGACGCCATAGTAAACAGAACAGAGATGAAAGAAAAAATCAAAATATTTGATATGAATGATGTTGCACAAGGGCTCAGATATTTGAAAGACTCTATTCGTTTTTGTATGAATGAATTGAATAATTCTCAAATTTCTTCAGAAGAAAAGAAAGAATCGCAATTTGAAGAAATAGCTGAGCAATACTCAGGTATTTTAGAGGCTTTAGAACAAACACAGAAACAATTAAAAAAAGAACTGAAAGAATTCAAAAAAAATCCCAACGATGCTTTATTAAAAAGCATTAACGAATCAAAAAACAATTTACGTCATATCCTTTTATGATTAGATACAATAGGTAAAATCCATTCGATTCCCGTGAATGAAAGAAGTATCTCGCAAAAGCGAGATCTCAATATTGCTCGGACAGCATTGATCGCATATAGTACGCGCTACAAAGTCTCTCTTCATCAGGATGAAAAGCAAACAAAACATCTTTCTGCCTCCTCTGTATGCACCGAAAAAAGTGAAGTATCCACAGCAAGCAAGAATTCGATAACTTCAATATCTTCGGCGAAAACCTTCTTATGCAAAAGTGCGAATAGCCTCTTTCAAACGCATTTTGAACCAAATAAAATATCAAAAAAACTCTAAATTGTGGATAACATATGTTCAAAAAGCTTTGGGTTTGTTTGAAAAACATCGATGTTTTTCTCTGTTAAAATGCTCTTGGCAATTTGAATATTTGCGTCTTCCCACGGAATCCCGCTACTAAGTGCTTCCATTGAGGAACAAGGATAATGAAAAAATATTTTTTGATTTCTAGGATGTTCTAAAGCCAGCTGTTCCATAACTGTTAAACCGCCACCTTTTAAAATCAAAAGATCTGCCTGCTTAAACAGATTGCACAGTTGTGCTGCAGGCAGGTAATCTAGAATCTTGACATTTTTAAAAGTGCTGCCTTGATTCTCAACTTCTTTTTCAATCTCTTGAACAAGATCTTTATGCACTGCACAACCAACGAGATAAATTGTATATTCATGCTGAAGCAAAATACGAAGATATGCCAAAACATCATAAGAGGCTTGACTCCCCAACATAATAACTGCTGTTTTTTGATGATAAATTTGTTTTTTTGGAGTCTCTTTGAATTCTTTAAATTCCTTTCTAACAAGAGGATTGTGTAAATAATCATGATAAACAATATCATGAAAATGCTCTTTTCCTAAAAGAGATTCAATAAATGGGTGCAGGTCTTTTTCATCCCCCACAAGATGCAAGACAACCTTCCTTTTCATTTCTGCGCTAAGCGCTTTGAGTGGAGAGAAAAAATGAATTGCATGTCTCGATGGTAAATCAGTGACATAGTGATGCAGCAGCATTGATGAATGAACGTTCTCGTCCAACATACACTCTTTCTCATACAAAATCATTGCTTCGCAAATTTCTGCAACACCCAAAGGCTGTGTAGATATAATATTAGAATAAGGTCTATTTTCACGGTGTGCTTCTTGCAAAACATGAAAAATTTGCCTTCTCACAGAGGCTTCAGATTGTCCTTGCATCATTTCTTGCAAATCTATGAGCTTTCGCAAAGCTACAGGATCGCCTTTGCGCTGCAAGCAATTCCAAATTGCAGCGTAATCATATCCTGCTGGATGAAAATCCAAAAGCATATCATAGTACAATCGAGGAGACTGATTATTATGATATAAAAGCTCCAGCTCTTTTTGCAAAAAAAGCTCAGAAGGGAAATGAGGAAAAGGATACGTCCACCCTAACAAACCATAAATCTCTTCGAGATGCAAAAGCGCGGGCATTTGGATCTGTTGTTGTAATAAAAAACGCTGCCATGTCACAGTCTGATTTTCATAAATAGGCCGTATTGTCTCTAAATGCACCCCTTCTTTCTGGAAACTGTCTATCAAGGCACTCATAGCGGAAATATGACCAGCTCCGCCACTTGCAGCTATCAGAAGTGGTCTGTCTTGATCACTGAGCAACGGCTGCTTTGCCAGCAAGCCACTCATTGAAAACCAAACAAAAAAAAGGGTTAGTATCTTCTGTATCACGAAAGAATATCTTTTTGAGAAGCGCCATCTTCAGACGGATACAAGACAAGCGCAATTTTGAGTGCACAGGGTAATGCGCCTCCTACTACAGCATAAAACAAATCAGTGGAGAACGATCGAATCACAAAATAAGCAAACAAAAATAGAAAGGTAAAGATCGCACTGGAAAAATATTTTTGACCAACACACCTGGCATGTGAATCTCTCAATCGGAAAAAGATCTTATCGAGAACAGTCAGCACAACTAACACATAAATCAAAGAATAGTGAGACGGCTTGAGCTCGTGTTGAGCATGCAAAAAAATCACACTACCACTTACAAGAAAAAACAAAGTCATCAAAAAAAGATTTTCAGATTTTTGAAATGCATGATAACAGAACTGAGCTAAGCAAGTCGCAACAAAAAACCCGCCAAATAGATCCCACACTGTATGATAACGAAAATATAATAGCGATCCACAAATTCCTGCTACCATCACTGTGGTAAACAAGAAAAAAAATAAATTTGTTATGAATTTATTCCAAAACCATTGATAGAGCACAAAAGCAGATTGAGTATGACCACTCGGAAATGAATAAGTCGTCTTAGGCACGCCTGGTCTTCTAGGCACATGAAAAAAGACTTTTAGTGCCGAATTGACAAGAATAGAAGCACACAACAATACAATACCAGAAAAAAACAATTTTCGATCAATCCATAAGTATCCTATTGCCAATAGCGCTATTAGAACCATTTCATGACTTGCGTGTAAAAAAAACTGAAAGATCAAATCGCCCACGAAGATGCTCATTTAATAAGATTTTTGTATTTTAGCATTATTTTTTTTTATCGAGAAGCCAAGTGCAGAGTATGTTTAAAATCATTTTTCTTGCAACGCATACCTAAGTAACTTTTGCATTTGTCCCAATCCCTCAAAATTGTTTTCATAAATTTCATAACATTTTTGAATCATCTCATAGGCTTCTTGTGGATGATTCTGTATCCATAAATAATGCTGCTCTATTTGCTCACCCAAAGGCACGCCAGTTGTTTCATTGACATCAACATACAGAATGTTGTCACCAAAAATTTTTTTTAAACAAGACATTTCATCGCTGATCATAATTGTTCGGGCACAAATTGCTTCAAAAACTCTAGCGCTGAGAATATCTGCGGATAGATGCTCATAACTATGCAAAATCAAAGAAATTCCGTATTGATTCATTGTATACAAAAAATTATTCCTATCAAAAGGCAAAAATCCCTTATAATTTTTGACATATTCGGTCCAAAGCTCGGGGCCATAAAAATCGATGATATTTTTTTTATCAAGATATTGATACGCACTAATAAAATTCTCTTTACTGCGCTGACTATCCCAGAGAGCTGCACAATAAAAAATCTTCTTCATATCTATAGGAAGAGGGACATCTATTTTCATTCCTGTATGGTAAAATGGCTGAAAGTATTGATTTTCTTTTTTCACAATATCTTGCACGGCATTAATATGCTCTTCACCTGCTGAAATGAGATATCCTTGATATGAACTCAGATAGGGATAAATATTTTGACTCGAAGTGTTTTTCAGTGATAAAAAAAACGATGGATCACTGATCATCAGATAAGGATTCCTAGAAGGCAGTAAATGTTCTATATCGTGCAAAAAAATTGAGAGGTCTGGATTGAGATCATGATACAAATAATCAAGAGATTTTTTGATATAAGGACTTTGCAACTTTCCCCTTGGTAAAACAAGAACAGCTACATCATAATCTTTTGTTAAGGGCTCTGATAAATTCAGAGCTGAAAAATAATCTCCCAAACCCTCTAAGCAAATAATTGCAATGACCTTGCGCGGCAAAGAATATTGGCTATGATTCATTCGTTCCCATAAACTCTCATTTGGTGAAAAAAGAAAAGTTGTTTTTGACCTCTGTTGATTTTTATGATTAGTGTAAGACATCACAATATATTCTGAGCAAATGAGTTCAGTCATTTTGTGAATGAAAAGCATAGTAAAAACAATCGCAAAGAATATAAAGCTTATCAAGGTATACTTTTTCACAAAATTGCTAACAACGTCTCAGTCTTTCTTTTAGATTAGACTAAAAGCGTTATTTGCGATGTCTGTTTTTCAAGTGATATTCCCAGAAGATTGATACTGAATATTCTCAAAAAACTCTTTTGGGGTCATCAAAGTCGCCTTGTTTTGCTCCAATAAGATGATTTTATCTACTGTTTTAATTGTTTCTGGTCTATGTGCAATAATCACACGCGTGATCTTTAATTGCGCAATAGCTGCACTCACATAAGCCTCTGTCTGAATATCCAAATGAGAAGTTGCTTCATCCAAGAAAAGTATTTTGGGTTTTTTATACAACGCCCTCGCTAAAAGAATTCTTTGTTGCTGACCACCTGAAAGCTGCGAACCAAGTTCTCCGACAAGAGTTTCATAGCGAGAAGTCATGACTTCAATATCTTGATGGATACCCGCCAATCGTGCGGCCTCTTCAATGCGTGAATCATCTCTATCGGGATCAAAAAAGGAGATGTTTTGCGCAATCGATCCAGCTAGTAAAGTATCATTTTGCATAACACAAGCTATCTGCTCTCTATAATAAGATAAAGAGCGATCAGAAAGAGACGCTCCATCCACAGTGACAACTCCACTTTTAGGCTCTAGCAAACCAATTAACACTTTCATTAAGGTTGTTTTACCACAGCCCGATGGCCCTACAAATGCTACAGATTCACCTGGAACAATATCAAAAGAAATGTTTTCAAAAATCATGGGTTCAAATGCATCATACTGAAATGACAAATCTTTAACTGAAAGAGCCCCGTTGATAGCATCTTGAGATTTATGTATATCTTGAGAATCAAAAGCTCTATCCGTTTTTTCTAAAGCGATATCTCCAATTCTTTCAAGATGCAAATCTATCATTTTAAGCTGAAAATAGTTATCTACCAAACTACTGACTGCTGATGTAAACTGTTGTTTATACTGTAAAAAAGCATACATCATACCAAGCGAAAAATGTGACTTTGGGGCAATAATCATAGAGGCAGCAAAGTACAAAATAATCAAATTCTCAAAAGAGAAAATGGCCTTGTTAATCACACTATACACAAGTCCATATTGTTCAGTTTTAATACTCACGTTATATGACTGAGTCAGGCGACTTTGCCATAATGATTGCCGCTGTTGTTCTTTATGAAACACTTTTATCGGCTGTACAGAATGTAAAGTCTCCAAAAAGATGGTGCGCTCTTTACTACTCACCGCAATCAATTCTTCATTCATTTCCTTGAAAGTTTGTATGGTAGCCGCACGAATAGCGATATACAGCAACAAAGCAATCATAGTAATCACTGCCAGAAATGGTGCATAAATCAACATCATAGTCAAAGAGATAATGACCATCAAGCCATCCAATGTGGATTCCACAAAAGTATTAGTCACAAGATTTTGAATAGCCTGCAAAGAACTAAAACGTGATAAAATATCGCCTGTTTGACGTTTAATAAAATAGACTAAAGGCAATCGAATCAGATGCCCAAAAAGTGCATTTTGCACCTGCAAACTGAGACTCTTAGTCAAAAACATAAGAAACAAAGAGCGAATGACCGATGTAGCCGTTGAAAAAATTGTCATCATGCCAAAACCAATACACAGGGATAAAAGCAATCCATGATCTTTGTAAATTAACACATCATCAACAATAAAACGCATCAAAAGAGGATTGAGTAATCCCCAAAATTGCAGAACAATCGTTAAAGAAAGCAAAATCACAAGACTTTGATGAATTCCTTTTAAAGACCTCCAAAATTCTTTTAGAGAAATGAGAACCTTTTCTTTGCCTTTTTTAAATTGGGGTGAAGGATATAGTTCTAATGCGTACCCTGTAAAAGATGCTGAAACCTCTTCTAAACTCAAATGTCTTAAACCAATTGCAGGATCTGCGATTGTCACAACATTTTTCTCTACCCCAACTAAAACAACAAAGTGATTCAGGTCCCAATGCAAAATACATGGTTTTTTTAGCTGCTCAAGCTCTTCAAGCTCTAATTGATAAGCTTGAGAATCCAGGTTCAAAGAACGCGCCAATTCAACAATATGATACAAGGAAAGCCCACGAGACGATACAGCGTATCTCTGCCTCAAGGCTGCTAAATTAATCTCTAAACCATGGTATGATGCAACCATACCAAGACAAGCTAAACCACACTCAGATATTTCAGATTGTAAAATGATAGGAAATTTTTTCTTCCATCCAAAATCGAGTTTATCAATAAGACCAGACATGAATTATTCCTTTTATAGCATGAGCTATGAACGAAGACGAAAAAGTGGCTCAAAAAGTTTTTGTAAAAACGTCATTTTTTGAGTTTGAATATCAGCATCCAGTTGCATTCCTTGCTTCAACGCAAAACGCCCATCTGAAAGCATGGATTGCTGTGAAAGCTGCACGTACACCACGTAAAATGGTCCGCTTTCTGCAGAGCCACCTTGATACAGTGATTCTGTAACGCTTTCAATTTTACCTTTGATAGTTCCATAATGCTGATGCGGGAACGCATGAATACGAATACTCACATCCTGATTCGGATGGATAAATCCAATTGCTCGAGATGGTACAAAAATTTTAGCCCTGTACTGATCGTCTTTATGTTTCATATCAACTAAATGTTCACCATGACGAATCGTTTGCCCAATTTTTAAATCAAATTGAGTAATCATTCCATCTATCGGAGCCACAATCACTGAATGCGATTTGCGATCTAAATCAAGAAGCATTTTTGAAATCTGAGATAATTGCTGGACCACCTGTAATCGTCGCTCTTGATGTTGTGTTTGAATCTGCTTTTTTAATGTTGGCATCTGCTCGATTTTTAACTGCAGTTGTTCAATATCATCCAGAAAACGCAAAAGGTTTTTATCACTCAAAGCAAGTTCTCTTTGAATTTGCTCGAGCTGCACACGCGGAACCGATCCTTTACTAAAAGCTTTTTCAAGACGTGCAAGATGCTCTTTAAGAACCTGATTGTTTTTTTGTTCTAATGGCAATTGCTTTTCTAAGGATTGATATTGCGACATGAGAGCTTTTTCTTGATACTCAAATTCAGAAAATTTTAAAGCAGATTCGTCATCTATATAATCTAACTGCCTCTCAAGCAATTGCTGATCGTGCTTGAGCTCTTGCTCAAGCTTTGCATCATATCGAGCACCGTCAGAAAGAATTTCATAAAAATTTATTTTGATTAAAGGCTCTCCAGAACGAACATATTCCCCTTGCTGCTTATATAAAGCTTCAACATTTCCTGCACTGGGTGCATAGATAGAGATGAGACCTGACGAAGGCTCTATCAAACCCTGCACAGTTTCTTTGGTGGTATAATGACCAAACACAATAAAAAATCCAAAAAGCACTGTGGTTGCAACCATCACAGCAGTGCATTTTTTGTAAAAAACATTTGGTCGCAAAAGCACTTTGCCCCATAAGGATTGTTGGCGCTTTTTTAACACCTCATCTCGAAATTCAACAGTCATAATAGCTTTTATTGCCAATCTGATTAAGAATACCAAAATTCTATAAAAATGTCAGATATACAAGGCAAATATCACAAATAAAAAAGCCTCGTGAACCAACACGAGGCTTTTTTTAATAAGAGAAAATCTTATTTCGCTGTATAAAAAATAGAATTTAAGCCTTATCAGCTTGTTTCTTAACTTCTTCCGCAAAATCAATTTCTTCTTTTTCAATCCCTTCACCTAATTCCATACGAATATAAGCTTCTATTGTCAGATCTTTTGATGCTAAAAGAGCTGCAATTGTCAGATCAGGCTGTTTGATAAATTCTTGAGACATCAGGCACTGTGGAGCAAAATGCTTCTCTAAGCGACCTTTCAAAATAGTCTTTTTAATTTTATCAGTTTTTTCGCCTTCTTCTGCAAGTTGAGCAATGATTTCTGCTTCCTGCGCTTTCATCACATCAGCAGGTACGTCTTTCAGATCATTGAAACGCGGATTCATAGCAGCAATATGCATCGCCAAATCACGTGCTAATCCTGCATCTGCTTTTGAAACCTGGACAAATGTTGCAATTTTGCCACCATGATTGTAATAGGCGGTTTTGTCATTAGTAGACTGAACCACTAAACGTCGAATTTGAATTTTTTCGCCAAGTTTAGCAGTCGCTAAAGCCACATGCTCACTCAAAGCAAGCCCGTCCACTTCTGTGGCCAAAAGAGCTTCTACTGTCTGCTTATCTTGTGAAAATGCTTTTTCGACACTTTGCTGCAAAAGAATGAAATTCTGATCACGCGCAACAAAATCTGTTTCACAGTTAATTTCAACAAAAGCTACACTTTCGCCTTTTGCAATAACTTGAATCACACCTTCGGACGCGATGCGTGTAGCAGCTTTAGCCACTTTTTTTTGTGAAGATTGAATTAAAATCTCTTTGGCTTTTTCAAAATCTCCGCCTGCTTGAACAAGGGCTTTTTTGCAATCCATCATTGCTGCTTCAGTGACGTCACGAAGTTTTTTTACATCAGCTGCAGAAACAGTCACGCTGGCTTCTGTTTTTTCAACAGATGCAGCAACAGGAGCTTTCGGCTCCACAACAGATTCTGTTTTAGCAGTTGTTTTTACCGCTGTCTTTGCGTGCTCTTTTTTAGGGGCTGTTTTTTTATCAGAAACTGGATCTTTAGCTAAAGATTTAGCTTCAATCTTGTTTTGCTCTGCGTGTTCCGCTTTGACTTTTTCAATAGATTGTGAGACCAAGGACAGGACATAATTGATAGAAACAATTGCATCGTCATTTGATGGAATAACATACTGAATACCATCAGGGCTATTATTGGTATCAACCAAACCAATCACTGGAATTCCAAGCTTATTCGCCTCTTTCACAGCTGTATCTTCATAACCAACATCGATAACAAACAAAGCATCAGGAAGTCTATTGAGTTTTTTAATACCACCGAGTGTTTTCTCAAGCTTTTCAATTTCACGAGCTTTCATCAGTGCTTCTTTTTTCGTAAGTTTATCAAGAACACCACTCTGCGCCATTTCTTGCAACTTGCTTAAACGAGAAATTGACTGTTTCACTGTCTTAAAGTTTGTCAACATTCCCCCTAACCAACGATGATTAACATAAGGCATGCCACAACGCTCAGAATGCAGAGCAACTAAATCACTTGCGCGCGCTTTTGTACCTAGAAAAAGAATCTTGCCGCCTTTAGCAACAATTTTTTCCATAAAACTCAAAGCTCTTTTAAAATAACGTTCAGTTTTAACAAGGTTGATAATATGAACGCCATAACGCACCTTATGAATAAAAGGAGCCATTTTAGGGTTCCAAAAACGAGACAAGTGACCTAGGTGCAAACCGTGGTTCAGCATATCTTGTACAGAAAGTTGAGCATTCTCAATCGGGCTTAAAGAAAGGTGTTCCATGTAAATAAATCCTTCAAAATGGGTTAATACTCTTGTCTTATCCTAAAAATCTCGCTTTTTACTCTATGAATATTCAGTAAAAAGACCCCTAAATTTTTTAACGGCATAAGACGAAGACTGAAAAAATTACATTTTATTAAAAATGTAATGTAATAGCATTATTTTCAAAAAATAATGCTTCAAAGAAATGTAGTCTTTTTAATTGAGTGCTTTAACAAAATTCAGGCTATTTTTTGAAAAGTTGCAAAAGCATTAAAATAAAAACTTTCTACTTCTACAAAGCTTTGAATTTTGATGATACTATATTTGAAAATAAATCTCTATAGCCATGATGATCTATTTTTCAGACTCTTAGGCTCTTATCAGTAATTTAATATAAAAGGATCCATTCAGAAGATGTCTTTGCCATTCACCCCTTTCGAAATTCAAAAGATTCGACGTGCCGCGCAATTTACTGCCAGCTTATTTAGTATCATCGATGATATCATACAGCCCGGCGTGAGCACGCTTGAAATTAATGACGTGATAGAGAAAGCGATTTTAGATGCAGGGGCCTATCCCGCACCTTTAGAAAAAGGATTCCCTAAAGCAGTGTGCACCTCTGTTAATGAAGTGATTTGCCATGGCATCCCCTGTGATAAGCCACTCAAGAAAGGCGATATTGTCAATATCGATATCTCTCTGAGATTAGACAATGCCTACGGAGATACATCAAAAATGTACTGTATCGGCGAAGTGGCTCCTTTTGCTAAAAGACTCGTGGACTTAACCCAAGAGGCTTTATACACAGGTATTCGCGCTGTAAAACCTGGTGAGCCTATTGAATCCATAGGCATTGCTATTGAAAAGTTTTGTAAAAAACACAACCTCTCTATTGTACAAGAGTTCTGTGGCCATGGAATAGGATTAGAACTACACGCACAACCTCAAATTGTCCATTATGCTCAGCGCCCATCAAAAAACCTTCTGATGCCTGGTATGATTTTTACTATTGAACCTATGTTAAATTTAGGTCGAAAAGAACTAAAAATTTTACAGGATGGTTGGACAGCAGTGACCCGAGATCGCAGTCTATCTGCGCAATGGGAACATATGATTCTAGTCACTTCAGATGGATATGAAATCTTAACTCTGCGTTCAGAAGAAAAATTCTTTTCAATGAAGTCATAATTCTAAAGACAAAACACATTATGAGAGACAAAGCACTGCATAAAAATCAGTGCTTTGTCCGTGGTTTCAAAAACAATTTTAATGCAAATCAGCATCACGCTCTTATCTGCTTCCAAAAAGGGGACTGACATATTTGCAAATCTTCATCTTCATGCTTTTTGAGATGATCTCTAATTGGTGAGAAAAGCAATATGCATATATCGTTCTCCTGCTTTATTGCACCAGATTGCACATGCTGCGCACGGGATTTCATCCCCATTTTCTCCATAAAAAAATATTTTAATGAAAATGAAGAATCAGAAGCTGCTCCCTTTCTAGAGAGACTTGTCTTGCTATGCTCTTTCTCTCTTGAAAAGATAAAATCCACACCATACTCTACGCAGTTTTCAATCAATTCCCAACAAATATTGCTCAGTGCGCCAATAGAAGAGGCCACACGATCAGCAGATGGCAAAACTTTTTTAAATAGCAGGTCATTATGCCAAAAACTATAAACCGAAAGAAACATATCATTAAATGATGAATCTCGAAAAAAATTCCAAGTGTCAATGACTTTAAAAAAAGTATATCGCTGAACTAAGCGATCATAGGCACCGGCATCTTGGGTTTCTATTGTCTCATCGTTAGCACAGAGCGTTTGATCACACTCTGCAATCAAAAGATTGTTTTGACAGTAATCATAATAAAGCGCCCCAGAAAAAGCCATTGTGAAAAGAGAAATCAGCGCACCTGATCTAAAATAAAAATTGATCGCATTAAAAGGCATAATAAGCATCACAAAAATAAATGTATCTACTACAAATACAGAAATAGCAGGCATGAGATACAGTACTGGAGTCAGCAATCCAATCCCTATAAAAATCGTGCCGAAAAGAAATATTTTATCATCGACCGGCTCAATATCTACATGAGCATTTGTCTTGTTTATGCTTGGAGAAGTGCTATCTGTATGTCCATAATCACGCTGATCTTCCAAAAAAATCAAAACAAATGTCTTTTTTAATGCAAAATTTAATTTTCCAATCCATAGCCAAAAGCTGGATTTTGCTTTTGCATTTGAATTTGACGTTGTTATCATTTTGCGCACATATTCGCAAAGACCTAGGACACGGCTATAGTAAATGCGATTTATACCTAATCCTACTGAATCAAAATCAGATCGCGAACCACTGTCAGAAAAATAGCTGAACACTCTCTGTAGCCCATCTAGCAAACTTTCGGTCAAGGGATGCTTCTTTGAATATGCACTGTTTTCGAATGCATTTTTCTGTTTAAGATCTGCTACGTTTGGGTGGACGAGATTACCCTGTTCAACGATGGTCGGAGACATAGTCGCCGCAGCCAACGCAATAGCGCAAATCAAGAGACCAGCCATCAATAACGGGATGGATGATACAAGGCTCATCAGAAAAGTTAAAAATTGCACCGCTAACCAAGGTAAGATACGCGAGGCGAATTGGAAAACAAGCCCAGCAGACGGCATAAAAATCGCAAGACACGCCAATCCGAAGTACACCCAGGGCTCCCTAGGTTGTTTTGTGTTTTCAAAACTCTTTTCTGTATCCTCACAACTCTCATCATATGCAGAATATACAGCATTATATGCAGAATTATATGCAGAATTATATGCAGAATATACAGAAGACTGCATGTTCTCAAAATGTTTTAACCAACTCATATAATAGCGCCTCAATAAGAAAAATTATGACAAGATCTTAATACATATAATTCCATAAAATTCATTTACAATCAAACAATTATAAAATAAATCCAGATAGAAAATTTAAAAATATTATGCTCACTGATCAGTGCTTAGGTTTAAAAACATCTTGCAACTTATAAAAAACCATGAAGAGGGTCAAGTTACATCGTTGATATTTATATGATTTTATGAGAAAATGCGAGTTATGAATACATATACCACATCCTTTGTAGCTGTTTGGAGCATTTTTTCGATTTTAGTAAAATTGAAAATAAAAACTCTACTATTGATTCTGAAGTGAGCCACACATATATTTCTTGAAATGATTGACTAGGAGCACATCACTGTGAAAAAAATTTTTGATTGGCTATTTTCTTTGTTGTGGCCTAATAAATCTCTAAATCCCTCTCATAATCATTTTCAAGCAAAATTTTCAGATAGAAAGCCACATGAGCTACCAGAGAGTGAAAAAACTGAAAAACTCGGTAACACCTTCACAAGAAAAATCTCTGATCAGTTATTGTCTCAAATCAGCGAACCAGAGTCATTACAAAAAGTGATCAGTGACGCTATTCATCACACTTCCTTGGACGAAGAAGAACAAAAATTCCAAGAGCGATTAGACGAAGCATTAGCGATTGCAACCTCAAAAACGCCACTTATACAAGATCAAATGAAATCTTCTGCAATCTCTGCCCTCATAGGAGAGCAGGAATCTTTAGTCTTGATTCGCTTGATGCGCTGGAAAAATGGAGTGCAATGTCCATACTGTCATTCTTTTCATATTAAAATTCTTGATGCAATCAAACATCAATATCGCTGCTTAGACTGTGAAGAAAGTGGTCATCAATCTATTTTTGATGTCTTAACAAATTATTTTCCTAAAAATGGCGATTGGCACTCAGCAAGAACTTGGATTTTAATTCAGTATTTAAAAATATTCATGCCTTTATCAAAGATCGCAAAGGTATTAGGAATTTCTTTTGAAGAAGCAATGCGAATTATATCGATGGTCCAACCAACTGAGCACGAATCAAAAAAAGAATTAAAAAAAACAACCAGCCGCACATCTTCTTAAAATCACATGCTTCTTATTATGGTGCATGTCACCGCTCTGTGTTGTTTTTAAGCAACACAGAGCAAATACCCAGATCATCTATGAATATGCATTTTATATGGTGAGCCAGATGGTGCTGATGATGTCAGACGTGCATGCTCATTCAATGTATATATGATTTTCTTATTACCAATCGCCCTAGCCATGTCTAAAGCTGTTTGCCCCTGAGGATTTTTTTGATATAAATCGATACCAATCTGATCCAGCAGAAACATCACCATATCGCAATCACTTTTTTGTACAGCTAACATCAACGGAGTATTCCCTTGCGAGTCTGGGGCATTAATTTGAGATTGATCTTCAATCATAAGTGGCATATACATACTGAGACTAGCGCTTGTTTCTGCAATGTATCTGTACTTGGTATTTGTATGGTCCTGATCACGAAACAAAAGCATACGCGCTTTTTTAAGATCATTAGAGCAAATAGCTGCATATAAATTGGAAGCGTTTTGTGCCGCATCACCAGACTGCGTCTGAGCCTGAGAAGACATGACTGGATCAGAAAAAGATTCTCTCAATTTTGATATAACTCGATAAACCCAAGCCGCTTTGTCTTCTGAGAACAATCTCAAATCAGGCGCAATGTCTCCCAGCAAAGATTTGATCTGAGCACAATTGAATAATATACTCACGTTCTCTAAATCATTTTGATTGATCGAGAGCGTGCTAGTCCAGACATTCTGAGTATCATATAAATTCAAATTTATACCGGCCAAGTCAAGAAAATATTGCACAATTTCCGAAGGCCCTTTCAGCAAAGCCAGCATTACAACAGTTTGTCTATTTTTATCTTGAGTTTGAATACTCTCTGGTAATGATTGCACAAGATACTGAATGATAGAAAAGTACCCTGCTTTGACTGCACACATTAAAGCTATCTGCCCCTGGTTATCTTTTATGAGCATCAGATCAGAATGTGATTCGGTAAGACACTGCACTATCTCTAAGTACCCTGATTGCGCCGCAAGCATGAGTGCTGTCTGTCCGTTTTCGTCTTGGTTTTTTACATCAACTCGAGACATGCACTTCAAAAAATACTGCACTATCTCTAAGTACCCTGCCTGTGCCGCAATCATCAATGCATTCCGCCCTTGATTATCAATCTCTTTTACACTCTCAGGCATTGCAGACACAATACTCTCCACTATGCTACGGTCTCCCGCTTTGGCTGCAAGCATGAGGATTGTCCATCCATTTTCCTCTTTGATTTGCGCCGCATAAGGCATTCGCAGCAGAAAATACTGCACTATCTCTGATTGCCCTACTTGTATTGCAAGCCTTAATGCTTCAGTCGCTTCCCTCCTCTCTCTAATACTTCTATCGAGGGAGTGAGAATCACCTACTAGATAATCTACTATATCGAGTTGACCTGCTCGCACAGCAATCAACAAATTCGTCTCGATTGTATTCTTAGCTTGAGCCTTTAAAGAGAGCATCTTTTTTACACAAAAATGATACGCCCATGCATTTCTTGCTTTTTTTAATAGCGTTAAAGGTGTCTGCCCTTGGTTATCTTTTATACACATAAGATCGGGATTCAATTCCCAAAAAAAATGCACTATCAGATCGTGTCCCTCTTTTGCTGCATACATTAATGCTGTCTGTCCGTTTTTGTCTCTCTCTTTTACACTATCAGACCTTGTCTCCACAAGAAACTTCACTATCTGATAATCTCCCGCTTTTGCTGCAAGCATTAATGCTGTCTGTCCATCGATAGCTATATGTTCTAAATATTGCACACTGTTTTGGAGCAAATACTGCGCGATTTCTGAGTGCCGCTCTTGTACCGCAAGCGTTAACGCATTCCGATTCCGGTTGTCTTTTGTAAACATGGCATCAGGAAATTGCGCAAGATGCTGCACCGTCTCTAAATGCCCTTCTTGCGCTGCAAGCATTAATGCTGTTTGTCCGTTTTTGTCTTTGGTTTTAAGACCGTGAGACTTCAATTTTGCAAGATATCGCACTGTCTCTAAATGTCCTTCTTGCGCTGCAAGCATGAATGCTGTCTGTCCATTTTCATCTTTGATTTTTATACAAATACGAGACATAATAGATACAAAATGCTGCACTATCTCTAAATGCCCTGCTTGTGCTGCTATCATGAAAGGATTCTTTTCATCGTGCATAAAGACCGTCTGTGTGTAATGCAGCAGAATCTTTACTATCTCTAAGTTCCCTCCCGCTGCCGCAAACATTAAAGCATTCCAACCATACTTATCTCTATGGCCTAAACAGATCTTTGTTTCAGTAACAAAAAAATTTACTATGTTCTCGTATTCCAAAACTACCGCGAGCATTAGAGCGTTCAGCCCATAATCATCTTTATGTTCTAAAATCTCATCACCACCAACATCCACAAGTTCGCGAACTCTGTTCATATCTTTTTGTTGTACCGCAACCATTAAATCATTTAAAGGTTCTTGCGCATTAAGATTATTTAAATATTTCACATGCACATCACAAATATATTGTGTGATTGCTTTCTGTCCGGTTTGTAATGCCATCATTAAAGAGGTTCGTCCAGTTTTATCTCGATCGTATAATCTCTTTCTTTCTGTGTGAAGAATATATTGCACAATATGTAAATGCCCACCGCGTACAGCACGCATTAAGGCCGTCTGCCCTTGTCTGTCAGTACTGCTTAGAGAGATATCGATGAGTCTCAAAAACTTTACCATCTCCAAATCGCCGGTTTCTGCTGCAAGTATTAAATCATTCCGGCCTTTTGCATCTATTCTTTCATAATACTCGTTGCGTTTATCGTCAAGGTAACTCCAAATCGCTATAGCTCCTGTATTTCTTGCAATGGATTCAGCTGTATTCCCTGCGTCATCTTCATAAGCTAGCAACTTAGGCTCTTTTTGTATAAGAAGCTGCACAATCTTTAAGCATCTTGCACCTACTGCAATCATTAAAACATTCTGCTTGTTTGCATCTACATGAGCTACAGAGATCAATTGGTTTTCCACCAGATAAGTCACGATCTCCAAGTGACCCGCTCCTGCTGCAATCATTAAAACATTCTGCTTGTTTGCATCTCTATCATCTAAAAATATTGAACATTGAGGCAATAGATAGGTCACGATCTGCAAGTGGCCTGCTCCTGCTGCAATCATGAGTGCATTCTGTTCGTTCTGATCTTTATCATCTAAAGCGATTGAGCCTGTTTCAACCAGATAGGTCACGATCTCCAAGTGTCCTGCTCCTGCTGCAATCATGAGTGCATTCTGCTTGTTTGCATCTACATGAGCTACAGAGATCGATTGTTTTTCCACCAGATAGGTCACGATCTCCAAGTGACCTGCTCCTGCTGCAATCATGAGTGCATTCTGCTTGTTTGCATCTACATGAGCTACAGAGATCGATTGTTTTTCCACCAGATGGGTCACGATCTCCAAGTGACCTGCTCGTGCTGCAATCATTAAAACATTCTGCCTATTTGCATCTACATGAGCTACACAGATCGATTGTTTTTCCACCAGATGGGTCACGATCTCCAAGTGACCTGCTCCTGCTGCAATCATTAAAACATTCTGCCTATTTGCATCTAGATGAGCTACAGAGATCAATTGTTTTTCCACCAGATGGGTCACGATCTTCAAGTGGCCTGCTCTTGCTGCAATCATTAAAACATTCTGCTTGTTTGAATCTCTCTCATCTAAAAATCTCGAACATCGAAACCACAGATAAGTCACGATCTCCAAGTGGCCTGCTCTTGCTGCAATCATTAAAACATTCTGCTTGTTTGCATCTCTATCATTTAAAAATATTGAACATTGAGGCGATAGATAGGTCACGATCTTCAAGTGGCCTGCTCCTGCTGCAATCATGAGTGCATTCTGTTCGTTCTGATCTGTATCATCTAAATCGATTAATCCTGTTTCAACCAGATAGGTCACGATCTCGAAGTGGCCTGCTCCTGCTGCAATCATGAATGCATCCTGCCCTGCAGCATTTTTTCTATATAATGTGTATTTGCTTTTAGATAAAAGAAATTTTACGATATTCAAATCACCTTTTTGTGCTGCAAGCCTAAGCGCTGTCTGTGCGTCAGCATCTTTCAGCTTTAACATTTTTTTTCGATATTTTTTTCCTACAGAAAGACTGACTTCCAAAAATTCAATCCAACCACACAACACAGCAATCTGCAATGAATGAGAAGCAGCATTTTGTTTATATATCGTCATGGCATTTAATAAATTTTTGATCTTCTCACCGTCACCTTGCTTAGACAAATACTCTATAGTCTGATCACATACATTATTGGAAAATCCTTTGTTAAAAAAAACACATAACAGCTTTAAACATTCTATTTTCACTGTCCACATGAGCGCATTCATGCCTTCGTCATCAGCGATAGTAAGATCGATATTTGGCTGCTCTAGTAGATGCATTGCAATATCAATATATTCGTTTTGAACCGCATAGATCAGAGCAGTCTTGCCGTGACTATCTGTATCATTGAGATCAGTGCCATGATTTAAAAAATATTTCACTGCATCTAGATTCCCACACTCAGCAGCTATCATAAGCATGGTCTTTGATTGCGAAGAGAAAAATGATGTCTTAATCTTAGAGTAATCTTGACTCTGGGAAAAAAAATCATCAGTATTTTTATTGAATATTAAATTATAAGATAAAGTTTCATTATTTTTAAACTGCTCTAAAAGCATACATAAGCTCAACACAGTGCCATTTTTTAAGAACACTTCAAGAGAACGATATGCTTCAAAATCTTGCGCATTTCGATCAATCACTTTGAGATCGAACATGACAAGATAAACAGCTACATTTAAAGCATCGTTTTTCAGAGCATACATCAGCGCATTATGCACATCAAAAGTTTGCGAACTGAGATCAAAGTATTGATGCTCAATTAAATGTTGAACAATTTCTAAATGACCTTCCTTTACAGCGATCATAAGCGCATTATTGCCATTTTCATCTTTTGCATCAAGACAATCTGATTCATACTTTTCTAGCAAAAACATCATCTCATCATAATCGCCTAAAACAGCTGCTTGCAAAAAGTCAGATTTGCTATTAACACTTGTCCCAAAAAAGTTAGAAACAGCATTCTTTTTTTGTTTTTCATTGACCAGCATAAAAATATGCTCCTGTATCCGCATATCATTTCAAAAATGCAATATCATAACTATTTTTTATATCGATGAAAATAGATTTTTTAAAATTAAAAATTGTTTTATCCCAAATATCTCAATTTGTTAACAATATCGCTATAGGTTTCATACAAAATGACTATTCCGATCATCGAGTATATGCAGGCTATCCTTATAGCATTTTAACGCAATATCTCTTTTCTAACTATTAATCTTCAGGATCTACACTACGATTTACAACATCAGATACACTTGAAGACCGGTCTGTAGCTGGAGCCTGAGCCGAATCTGGAGACGCAGCTGTCGAGGAAGACGCAGCTGTCGAGGAAGACGCAGCTGTCGAGGAAGACGCAGCTGTCGTAGAAGATGCAGCTGTCGTAGAAGATGCAGCTGTCGTAGAAGATGCAGCTGTCGTAGAAGATGAAGAAGTTTGACCAACAGAATTCGATCCAATATGTTGTTTTCCTCTGGATGCAAAGCTCCAGATGGAGGATACCTGCTGTAATGCTCTTTCTTCCAAGGTTAATTTCCCCGGTGTATAAGAGAGTTTCCAATCCGACACGCTACTTATGACATGAGCTGCACCTGCAGCGCTCAAATTTAGTCCACCTCGCACATTTATGTTCATTTTTTCTAAGTGATAACGGGTATATGACTGATCACTCGTCTGTTTGTAACTTGTAGCTAATCCAGCAAGGGCTCCAACCCCATGATATACAGCACTACCTGTTGCATAAAAAATACCACCCACAGTTAAGGCTAGACCACCTGTAACATGATAAATATTTGAAAGTGTTTGTGAAAAAGGATTCTCCGCATTTGTTTTATTCACAAAGTCCGCGATAGTCTGACTTCTATCGATACCCCAAGACACCGTCTCTCCTTTATCAACAGATAACTTATAATCGGCAGCTCGATCTATATAGGTTTTTTCTTGTTTTTTTGCAGCGTTCACGATCTGAGATGGCGCAATATAATCACCTATTTCAGATATTGTCTCACCAGCAATCACAGCACCTTTACCAATCTGAGACGCAGCCCAAGTGAGGCCTGTTTTATCCATAGCCCATTTCACTCCTGTTGCTTCACCCAAATAGCTCACTCCTGATAAAAAGCTTTTTGGTATCAGATCGGAAAGAGGCTTAGGACCAGCGTAGTCTTTATCATCATATTTTTTACGTGCTTGTTGCACTTGCTCATCTAAAGAGCGTTGTGTGCCTCGCATAAATTCTTGAAAATGCCTCTGTGTATTTTGTGATGCAGTTTGCAACGAGTGTTTTGAGGCTTGAGCAATTTGCGCAGTATCAGAAACAGAAATTGCAGCCCCGCCTACCCATGTTAAAAACTTATCAGGTAATATTGAAATAAGGCCATAACACCGAGAACAGGCTGCTGAAAGGAAAAAAGTATACACATACAAAAAAATAATTGATGTAATCGACATCAAAGTAGAATCATCTATCCCTATCTTTCCTAAAATATCATTAATAGCAATAATATAAGATTGGGTAAAAAACAAATAAAATATATTGAACAATTTTGCTCCGGCAACAAGTCCAATCACATGAAGACAAGGGCGCATAAACAAATTAATCACCATCAAAAGAACAGGCCCAGACTTACCTAATCCATCTCCATGAGAAATCATTCCGATGCAAATAATCGGCGCACCCGCAATCATCAAAAAAGAGAAAAAAATCCAACTCATAATAGCGGCTGTATAAGACATCAAAGGAATCATAGGTAACCCAATACCAAAAACACTTCCGATTGGGATGAGAAATGACACTGCTTGAATTAATGCAATCAATAGACCAATAATCGCGGTGGTTACTCCGAAGGTCGTTACACTGGAGAAATCAGAAGAGACACCCGTCAATGTAACAATTAAAAAAGAAAAAATAAAAGCTACGATTAATAAGTCAAAAGCAAGAACTAAGCACTTAATTCCGGCGCCTGCCAGACCCAAGAGTGCATCTCCATGTTTTTCTGTTGCATTAAACATCTCCCGCAAAATCGATTGAAAATTCGCAGTTGCCCCTTTATTTCCATAAAAGGCTACTTTTAAATTAGTTCCTGAAGACATCGGCACATCATTTGAAAAATTTGTAACTGTATTCAATTCCTGATCTGTTGGCAGCGATGGTGGATTTTTAGATAAAGTTACAGCGAGATTAAATGCATAATCTGGCGATCCTTTTTTCAGCATAGAAAAAAAATAAGATGGTATATCGAACCATTCAGAGGCCTGATCTGCAGTTAAGGTTGTGGTTGAGCTCGTTGAGTTCTCAATCGATTTTGCTGCTAGAGCCAGATCCGTTTTTAGTAAATTTTTTATTGTCGTATACTGTGTCTCATAGATTGATGGATCGTTAACCGTTTTGGTTGCGCTATTAAAATCTCCAATAAAGCTATAAGAGACACTATCAAGAATAGTAGAATAATTTTCTAAAACTTGTGTATAGGTTTGATTTGATGGTCCAAAAGAAATTTCTCCACAAGGGCAATGCGCAGTCGAATAAATATAGGAATTATCAATTCCCGCCACACCCGTCTCAATTTTATAGGAAACGTCATTGATGCTTGAAAACTCAGACACAAAAATTTCATTTTCTGTCGGCCCATTTGTTGGATATAAAGGCGGAGAGCCTGGTGGGGTGTTATTAACATAAGCATTACACAATGAAAGCTTGGCATATTTTTGTATAAAATCTTTCGCAACTTGATCGGTCTTAGACAGTGATTCATTTTTAGATGTATCAAATGTCAGTCCGCCCGATCCTATAGGTTCCCCTGTAGCTTGATAATACTGATAGAGATATTGCCATAAAATCGTTCCTGCGCTCGACCCTAGAAGTAAAATTTTTGCAAGAACAATTTGAGCAGCACAGTAGCCTGTTTTTGTAGGGATTAAAAAAGAAAGACCTAACGCCGAACGTAAAGGGATAATATGATGCCCATACTTATGTCCTGCAGCCAGTCCTTGAGAAGCATCGGAAAGTGTAGAATTAAAAATAACATAGCCCATCATCACTGCCGCAATAATAAGCACACCGCTATTAAAAATTCCGAATAAAGTCCCAAGTAGGGTGTTACAAGTCAATGTTTTTCCATTAGGCACACAAACAATCGCTTGATCTGTATTTGTCGGATCCATAGTGCCAAAAAGATATGCGAAAATCTGATAAGCTTTGCGATTAGAGGTTTGATCTGTGCTACTAGGCTTAATCACCAATGGGAATTTTCTATTTGTTATAGAACTTTCAGTAGCTGAATCAGTATTTTGCTGACTGTACTCTACAACTGTTTCTGCAAAAACAGCTCCCCAATAAGCCATTAAAAAGAATAAGAAAAATTTCGGAGCATGTTTTGAGCACCAAGATCGCATCATTCTTATCTCCGTTATCCGTTTTTCTTCTGTGCTTGCTCTTGAGCTGCAATAACAGATTCGTTCACTCTTTGAACACCACTTGAGAAGGTTTCAGTTTGTGTCTTCATGCTATCGCCTCCTTTTTCTGCAGCCTGACGCATTGCACCAAGATCTTCTTGAATCTCACGAGAGCTTCCACCCTGACCGCCAACCCAATTAATCGCCTTATCTGGCAATATATAAATTAACGCATAACAGCGCTGTGCCACACCTACAATTGAAAAAGCATAAAAAAACCAAAACATGATAAATATCACTTCGAAAAAGCCATTAAAGCCTGCTTTTTTTGCTATAAAAGCAAAACCAGACATCATAATGTTTGTAAAATAAACGGAAAAAAGATTAAACATTTTTGCACCTAAAACCATACCGATCACCATTAAACCGGGGCGAATAATCACATTCAGAGTCATCAATAACGCAGGCTGCGCTTTTCCCAAAGACTCCTGCCCGGGAGACATTAATCCTAAGGCAATAATCGGACCTGCAATCATTGTTTCAATGACCATTAAAAACCAAATGACAACGCCTGAGCAGTAAGTCATGCCTGGGATTAAAGGCAAATACACACCTAACACAACACCCATAGGAATCAGAAAGCCAAATGCTAAAAATAAAGTTGCGAAAAAACTCACAATCGCTGTCGTAACACCATATGACCAATTCGGTACAAAGGAAGAGCATACTGCACTTGCTGTCACCATCGCCATACCGATTAAAATAGATGTCACAATACTAGCAATACTCAATTTTAATAAAAACTGCCCGAAAATAGCTAATGAAATTAACGGTTCAGAATCACCAATCAACATATCCTGCATCACTGTATACATTGCTAACGATGGGCCCATGAGCCCATCTGGTCTTTTTATTTTCATGGCATTTGTGTTTGTTCCAGAGGCCTCAAAAATTTCTCCTGTATCAAAAAAATTATATGTTTTAAGCTTTGCTTTAAGATTTTTATATTTTTCGGAGCCATCATTAATGCCCTCATCCATTGCATCGCCCATTTCATCTTTGACCGATCCCAAAGATCCAATACTTGAAGTACCTTTTCCAATCCAGTTGTAAAACTCCAAAGGAAAATTTATCCAATATCCCTCAAAAACAGAAGTTGTCTCATCTGCTTTTGCCTGAGATTTAGATGAAATAAAAGACGTTAAACCCGATAACACAGTTTGCTGTATCAAATTTTTTTCTGATGTCACTTCAGAGGCGTCACTCATATAAAAATTTTCAGTTTGACCTGCTGGCATAGAATACCACTGAGTGGCTAATATATTGGCAGCATTGCGCAAATTTAATGTTAAGCCCTCAAGAGCTGCCTGAGTTCCTTCGATATCCGGATCGTTAGAAGCATAATAATATCGCCAACTACCGCACAAATCCTCAGTAGGTGGGGTAAAAGAACAACCCGTATTAAAAGTAGCCTGATCAACTGTGTATTCATATCCCATGAATGAGGTTTGTTTAGAATTACAATTTAAAGGTGCTGGACCATTATTCATGGTATTGGTCGGCAAGAGTCCCAAATCAGCTAAATCTTGAGTAAATGGCTGCTCCAAGGTATAGCATGCATAACACAGTTCATGATTAAATATATTATTTGATAAAGAAATAAGATCGGTCAATAACATTGCTGATCCCGCTGAACCGCTAAATTCTTTTGCAAAGGAACGATCGTTAACAGTGACATAATTTCCAACCGTGCTATATAAAGAATTCCCAATACTCACTCCGATCAAAATCATTTTCATCAGAAATCCCTGTAAGGCAGAGTATCCTGTACTGGTAGGAATCAAAAATCCAATTCCAGCACTAATTCGCACAGGAACCCATAGAGAACTCCCTTTTTTGCCCATAAATTCACCTTCATGGGCACTTGATGCGATAGAGATCAGAAGAACATAGGTCATCACTAATGATGCGACAGCAAGAAGACCTTGGTTCAATATTGCAAAAAGCTGTGGTGTAAGGACAGAACAAGCTTGATTGTAACAGGTCAAATCCGGAGAAACAGTGCCAAACAAAAAAGTGAGATATTGATAAGAGGGGTCATTTGGAGTCACTGCAGCAAAAGCTATCTCTGATGAAGAAGCCGAGACTGATGTCACCATCAAAAAAGCCCAAATCCAGCTTATGTTCAACCGTACTTTCATGTTTTTTGTCCTTCTTTGATAGCCTTCATAGAATCCAGTGCCACATTTCCCACAGCCTTACCAATATTAAATATTTGTGTCATCATTTCTATCCCCTGTTCTGCACCTGTCTTGGCTTCTGAAACCATACTTGCAACATCAGATTCATGTCCTCCTCGATGTCCAATCCAGTTAAAAACCTGATCCGGAATTTTATAAATTAAAGAAAAAGAACGATTTACAAGAGCAATAATCATATAAACAACAACGTTATTCAGCATGATAAAAAGAAGCAACCTATCAAAATAAAATACTGAAGAGAAAATAGTGAAATTTTTATAAGTAATATACGCATTAAAAGGCAAAGTGAATAAAGAGATTGCGATAGTAGACAACCTGCCTCCTAATATAAATCCAATGAGCATCAACGATGGCTTCAAAAAAACATGCAATGTCAACAATAATGAAGCTTCAGCTCTTCCAAAATCATCTTGCGTCGGCTCTACTAAAGCAACAGCAACAAAAGGAATAGCAATCATCGCTTCGATGACTTTCAAATACCATGCCAACACACCACCACTAAAAATTAAAAGTGGTATTAATGGCAAAAAATATCCCCCCATTGCTGAAGGTGGTAAAAAAATAAAAGCAAAAGATACAATCATCAGAAGTAATGTGCTCACAAAATAAAATGTTTGATGAACAAAGGGCAACTGCCATCGCATTGCGGCAATAAAAGAAAAAGCACCAATCAAAACCACTGTTGTAACCATGAAGATCAAAATTCCTTTTAATGTACGCTGACAATCTTGAACAAAATTAATGATTGGATCTTCACCACGAATCGCTTTATCAAATGTATCTTTTAGTGAATTAAAAGATAAAGGAATAGATGTGATTGTACTTTCAATAGCATTTTGCGGAGGTGCAATTCCATTTTCAGGATCGAGGCCATATCCAGAAACTGTAATTTGTATATTTGCAATACTTGTAGATAAAGCTGGATTATTCTCAAACATATTTGCTGAGATTTTTTTCAACCAATCTTGTAAATTTGTCGTCGATCCGGTTGGTATAGAAATTTCAGTTGCTGGATTCAAATTATCTGCATAACTTTTTGAACTGCCAGAACTTTGAGCCAAGGTCCAATATAAAGCGCCTGCAGTGATCCATCCTTTTTGACGATAACCATCAATAACACTCTCACTTTGAGGATCGATGATCGCCAACATTGTATGAGTGTTCATATAATTATTCATCATCCAGGCATTTAAATCTTGATTAGAAATACCGGCATCAGAATACAAATTATTAATGATATCGCTGCTCATTGCTTCTGAAGGGTGTTCTATCAACCATTGCACAAGGAGATTCACGAATGATTGTGAACGGAAACCCTGCATTAAAGAATCGACACCGTCGATAATTTCACTATTCAAACCATCTTGTGAAGTTGTCTGAAAAATGTTTAAAGGTCCAGGATCGGTGTAACCTGGCTGCTCATCAATAGAAATCTGGACATATTTGTTTGAATACGCATCACTGATCGCACTTGCTTGCAATATTAATCCGGCTTTAGAAAGATACTCTACTAAGACTGCATGTGAGATAAGATTTTGTGCAACAGCCTGATCTCCTGGGGTATACGTCACTTTTGAACTTAATGATTGCCCACTTGCATAAAAATCCAGCACTCTGCCCCATAATGTATTCGCTAGTCCTACTCCAAAAATGAGAATCATCATTAAAAGTTTTTGAATATATGCATAACCCGTATAATCAGGAGTGAGCAGCATCATTCCAACAAAACCACGAAACACTGCTGAAGTACTGCTTAATTTTTCTCCTAAAAATTTCCCTTCTTGAGCTGTTTTTAAAGTACCTGTAAAAGTCACCCACCCCCCTAAAAGAGATGCTAATAAAATTGGAAAGATTAAAATCTTTACAACTAAAAGGTATAGACTATTAGGATTGAGATAGAGGCCTATCGTTCCGAGAGGTCCAAACAAAAAATTTAAATATGTGATTGAAAGATCTTGATTGGGATATTGAATATCAAAGAAATTTGAATCAGATGCATGAGCGCTACCGAGGCATAACATAAAAAAAAGTATAATTTTCAAAATATCAGCCACAGAACTCGATTTTTTCATAGAGATCATCATTTATCACCCTGATGCAGTTTTTTAGCCAGTCCTAACAAAGATTTTGAAATACCGTTCATGATATTCAATGTATTTGACATGGCATCTGCGCCTTTTTGACCTGCCTGCTCAAATTGAGAAATTAAAGCATCAGCCTCTTGATCATTTGAATGCACTCCTATTGAAGAAAAAATTGTTTCAGGGAGTAAATTAATAATATTAAATGAGCGGGTAATCACAGCAATTGTAGTCATCGCTGTTAGTTCATACACAAGCATAAGAAAAACAATTCCTCCCCCACCATTTGCAACAATAGGCATTAATTGCTGACCGATCTGATTAAAAGCCCCCCCAACAAACATGATAGCAAGTTGTACAATTTTTGATGCAGCAACAAAACCTAAAATCATCAGAGAGGGGCGTAAAGTCACAACTAACAGCTGCATAAAAACATGCTCTATATTTCTCTCAGAATCCTCCTGAGGAATCACCATAAGCATTGCAATTAATGGTGCGCTAATAATCGCTTCAATGACTTTTAACATCCAAGCAAAAGCAGCAGCTCCAAAAATTAATCCAGGAACAGCGGAAACATAAACGCACCCCATAAGTGCCGTGGTCATAATTGAGGATAGGAAAGGAATTAATAATACAAATAAAGATATACAGCAAAACATAAACATATAGAAAAAAGGAAACTGCCCGCGCAAAACACCTGCAGATATTGCAAATACAAACATGAAAAGAATCATCGTCACAATACATTCTAAAATAGCGACAACAACTTTATAGTTTGATTGCATAAACGCTGAAAAACGATCAATCGTGAAATTATAATCCAGTTTATAAAAATCCATATCATCTGTAATAAATGCTTTCAGTAAAAAATTCGAGCCACTCAAAGCAAACATTTTATCTAAACCTGCAGATTGTACAGAAGTGATGATGTTATTATATGAGCTGCTATGAGACGGTGAAGTGTTTTTTACTGTATACAAATTTGAAATATATGCAGCAATATTTGGTTGTGCAGAAGCATATAAATTCGAATAAATATTGGGATCCAGGCTTTTCCCTCCGAAAATAGAAGCACTCACAACGGTCGATGCATTCGCAGCCATCTCTGCCAGGATCTCCTCTGCTGCGGGCTTTGATCCACTACCTGAATTAAGATCCCAATAATAATATGCTGCACTCATCCATCCTGATGAGATCATATCTTCTAGAATTTTTTCGGTCTCTGAGCTCTTTTTCGCGAAAGGTTCTAAGAGAGACTGTATTTTTTGCTCGTACATTCCGATTGTAAATGTGCAATAATCCTGTCCGAAAAAAGTTGTGAGATCGTGGACTGAGGGCGCAGCAACTGAGAGATCGTACGTCAAAGCATAGCTAATCAACCCATCTTTTATCATTTCGTCAACGACACCATATAACAAGATAGATAAACTTTCTGTCGTCAGTATTTCCGTTGTAGTGGGTGTCTTATCACCTAAATCTTTTACTGGATATTCAATAATAGAGTTTTTTGCATTACAAGGCTGATTTCCAACAATATTTTGATCGCAGATATAGACACTAGTATTCGAGCCATTTTTTGCATAGGGAATCGCTAAAATTTGACTATCTGGGTTTTCTTTCTGTAAAAAAGCAATTGCTAGAGCAGCATTCATCAGGCTTTTAGACACATCTTCCACTTTAGAAGCAGCATCTGGCATGTGTTGCGTAGTCAATGTGTTGCCCATAGAATAATTATTAATCACAGCTGCCCAAAGATGATTCGCCAAACCAATACCATTAAGAATCATCCACATAAAAAAATATTGAATAGCGCTATATCCATGATGATTTGGGATAAGCAGCATCATACCGCCTCCAATTTTCATGCCAGAATCTAAAAATGAAATTTTTTCTCCCAGGAAATCACCATGCGCAGCACCTGTAAAAGCAGCCTGAATGCTCACAAAACCAATTATTACAAAGGTTAAAGATGCAGCAATAGAAATAAAATTTTTCATTACAGTCGTCACAGAATTGGGAATCATTAAACCCGGTGCGACTTCTGTGATCGGACCAAAAAGATAATATATAAAACTGAGGCTTAAATCTGATGGCAAAACATCAAAAATAAGAGCAGTCGAAGAGCTTTCTGCATAAGCTGTTGAAAAAATCAAGCTCAAAAAAAAGAAAAGAAAAGTTTTCAAAAAAAAATTCATGAGATTAAAAAATTGAACCATTCACGAAAAGAACAACCTAATCTTTTTTGAACAATTTGAAAATACCAAAAATGATATCTAAAAGATTGGGCCAGTAGAAAAAACACCAAACTCGCTGACCCTAAAAATTGCAGATAATTTTCTTCTAAAAACCCTGTTAGAGCATAGATAGACATGCCGATTGCTAGAACAAAGAAAAAAAGACTAATGTAAAAAAATCGTGAACGTAAATTGTGCAAATCTTGCACACTGAGTCGATGTCTCTCAATAGCTTGGAAAAATGTCTCAGTTGAACCTTTTTGTGGCGCACGATAAATATTTTTAACAATTTCGATTGTCTCTGACGTGCTCGATTTCATAAAATCCCAGTTAAACCACTGTTTAGGACGAATATAGAAAACAAAATCGAGGCCTTTTTTAATACCTGACCAAATTCCCATTTTATGTCTCCTGTGCAAATACGCATCTCTTACGAAAGGTCATTCTGAAGAAATGAAATTATGACTCTCATTAGGGTAGCAAAATCTAAAAAGATATTCACCAAAGTGATGAATTTGTCCAAAGCACTCTTTTAGTATATTCTGATTCACTAAGACAGTATATTGTAATTGTTATGCCTGATCTTGCATCTGCATCTGTATATTCTTTTTGGTATGAATACGATCCTAAAATTCTTTTTAGAATTGTCTGTTCTATTGAGGAATCCGAAACATGGATAGAAGATAGCCCAGAAATCCAGCAAAAAATCTCTGATATTGGTGATTTGCTTGACAATAATTTAGATTTCGATTTAATTAGTCCTGAAAAAATTGTCACTTTGCTCACAACGATCAAATTTTCACAGGCTCTCAAAATTATGCAAACCCTAGAAATGAAAAAATCTGGATATATTGCAAAGCTGTTAAGCTGGGCAGATACTCAAACAGATGGCGCACAAAGTCCTGCAAAAATATTTCTACGTCGCAACTCTGTTTTTGAGCGCATGCAATTATGTTCTAGAATCTTTTCGCAAGAAAGGCTGTCTTTATTGAAAAAATGTGAGAAATCTTTATGAACCATAATCGATCTTGGCCGTTTTTTTTCTTTTTATTTAGTGCTTGGCTTCACGCACTTTTAGATCCTGAACAAATTTCATCAATGGTCATTAAATCCGACAATCCAGACTTAGTGACTGATCATATTACTCAAGCAAAATCACTGTCTACTCAAAGTTTATATCCAGAGCTTGCATTAGCTCAAAGATTACCTTTTGATAATCATTTAAACTCACGCCTCACACTCTGTGGGTCTGAAATCATCCCAGATCTGACCTCTTCTTTATTTACATCAGAGGGTTTAAGCGGCCTCTCAATTACAGATCCTGCCTCTTAAAATTAAAGGAAGCACCATTATGATTTTTCTATGTTTTTTTGCAATCATTCCGGCCTTCATATATTCCGATTCTGTAGCAGATAGTGGTGGTGCTACTATGGCTGATTTGGCTGCTCAGCTTCAAATTATCAATAGTAGTGTGATTGAAGCAACCTCACGTGCACCGACCTCTTCTTATCAGCCTACAGAGCAAAGAATTTTATGGCTGGACGATCTCTTCAATTACTGGAAACTTCAAGAACTCAGAAAATCGGAAAAAGATGCTTATCTCTTTTATATGTCTCCGCCATCTCAATCCTATTACACATCTATTTACGCGATAGCTAGAAAAAATTACATGTTGCTACAACCATTTACATTTTACAGCAGCTACTCAGGCCTATCTCAACTTGTAGAAAAAAACTATATTTATACAAATAATCTTTACTTCTACAAAGAATTTCTTGCACCTTCTTTTATTAATCCTGAACAGGTAGATATGCCAATTTATCCTGGCACAGCACACTCTTTACCGAGAAACGGGCGTATTTTCCAAACAGGCAAAAGTCTGTATGATAATTTAATTCACACATCTTCTGTCCAGGATATGGTCTTCAAGCATTTTTACTACTACTGCCCTGAGGAGTATCAAGATGTCTGCGAAGTCATTCTCTCTTCTACAGCATCTGGAGTGTTCTCTCCATCAGGAATGGCATCCACTAGTCCAAATGGAGATATGAATCCTGAATCTCTTTTAGCAGAGCCAGGATATTTATCTTCAAGCTCTAGTTACTCGAGAGCCAAAGATTTTATACAAAATATTACCGATCCGTATCCCAAAAACATTGTACCCTTTAAACCCGATCCTTATACCCCTGGCGTTTTCACTGCAGATACAACCGACACTATACAAATTGCAAAAAACATCGTTGATAAATCTTATAGAGGTTTATCCCAATATGTCTTAAATGAAATTAAAAATAGAAGAGTACAAAGTACAAATCCTGATCAAAATGCATCATCTGGAGCAGGCGGCTCTCTATCAACATTTCAATTTCTATACAATATGGCTAACAATCGCATGCTCACTTCAAATGCATGGTTGACAGAAATAAATGTCGCTTCAAATGAAGCGCTCTTACGAGAAATCGTTTTAATAGAAGCATCTCGATTATTGATGGATTTTCAAATTTATCGTCAAAATGAACACATGGAGGCATTACTAGCTGCGATGGTCTCACAAAATCAAAATCTCCTTGAAGCTTTAAATTTTGCACCAGATACAGCTCAAATGAAACAATCTCTCAATGCGATCGGGTAAGCATGTTAGCTGGAAAATTCTCTTTTCATCGAAAAAAAGGCTGGTTACAAAAAGTTACGCCTTTTTTTGCGATCAGCTTCATGTGGCTGATTTCTTTTTACGCTCAAGATCGCTATTTATGGCCAGAATTGTCTGCATTTTTTGGCTTGATCAGTTGTACATGCTACTTTATGTCAGAAATAGCATTTTTTTCTCACGCAGATTCTCCAGCCATCGCTCAGCATAGAGCAAAAATTTCTGATTTTTATTGCGGCTTAGGCTCATCTTTTTCTTATATTATTAGCCTCTCTATTCTTCAACCGGATGCGATGCTAAAAAACTTTTTTGATCGGGAAAATGTTTTTGTTTTAGGGCTTTTGTTTTTAATCATACAAATCATTATTCTCAGGCTGATTCATAGAGGAGTAGCCAATCAACGCCCACCTTTATGCTGTTATGGATATTGGCCATCTAATCCATTTTTGAGACTTCCCTCTCTGTTACTTTATTACTCAACGTCTAATGGTCTATTCAGTTTGTTTTTAATTGTCATAGGATTGTTTTTATTGCAATTAAACATGCATCTGTATAATGATTTGCAATCTATCGATGTACTCGCATTCTGCCTATATGTCCTTTTTTATTTAGGTATAGCCAGAATCACTCAAAATTTTAAAACACTCTCATCAGTTGTACAAAAATATTCCTCTCTCATTCTTTTAACAGGTTGGATAATCCATATTATATTCACTGCATCCTTAAATCACTTCTCTTGGCATTTCATCTCTTTTAGAACTTACATAGCGCTATTTTCTGATTTAGGGTTGGCAGAAAACATGTTAACCGACAACGTAAATTTATTCTCAACTTTGTCTATTTGGGGCTATTTTTGGGGATCGTATTGGGCAAAACAACAACCCTCTTGGCCTACAGCAGGATCTGTGTTTTTATGGATACTCGGAGTGCTAAGCTCTTTTTTTATATTAAGGTTTGTCATCTATACAAAAAAATCCGGACTGATTCTGATCGCTCAGGGTTTTTTATGTCTCGGGGTAATCGTTTTTTTCTTTTTAAACAAAACGCCTCTACATCAGATTGATGCTCCCTGGCACAATACACAGAGACAAGCTTTAAATATTAAAAGATGGTTGCTTTCTATGGTCTTGGCTCCTCTTTCTCTGATTGGAATGATAGCAATAGGCCAACCGCAACTCTCTTATCGGATTATTGATGCTTTTGGATCTTTGATTTATATATCAATTTTTCTCTTATGGGTAATACAACTTATAGAATTATTAATCAATACATCTTGTTTTCAACTCATTCAATTTGCGCCCTTTTTCAATAAAACTCTTAATTATACAAGAAAAAAATTTACGATTTAATTTTTTCATTTCTAGCTGCACAGTGCAGTACTGCAGTAAATTTTAAATCTTTTTAATGTGCGCATATACTCCACATAATAATATTTTTACATCCTGCTGACTAAAAAAATAATTTAAAAAATCATAAAATAAAGCATGTGAGCAAAAGTCCCAATCATTGTATTGCAGCTTAAGTGAAAACAGAACCTCCCTGCTCAATAGCCCAGTTATAGACAAGAACAAGGAAAAATTGATAGATTGATACTCACTGTTAAAAATTTTTTTTTATACTTATGAATCCCGTGCATAATCTTATTACTAATCTTGTACAAAAACATAGAATTATTGCTTTTATAAAAGGCACGCCCTCTACTCCTATGTGTGGATTTACCATGAAAGTCAATCAGGTTTTTAAAAAACATGGACTTGATTTTTCTTATGTGGATGTTCTATCTCATCCAGAGATACGTCAGAATTTACCCTCTTGGTCACAATGGCCAACTTTTCCTCAAATCTTTATTGATCAAGAGCTCATTGGTGGCTGCGATATTTGGTGTGATATGGATCACAGCGGAGAAATTGCCGAAATAATTTCGGAAAAAAATCTATCATGTAACAATCATATTATTAATGCAATCGAGGAATAACACCATGATTTTAGTCGGTCATCCAGCACCAGAGTTCTTATTCAATTACGTCTCAAAAGAGAATCAGATTATTAAGGGACAATCTTTTAAAGCATATTGCGATCATAAAAAAACTCTGCTTTTTTTCTATCCTTTAGATTTTACATTTGTTTGCCCTTCTGAATTATTAAAGCTAGATCAAAAAATGTCAGAATTTAAAAAAGAAAACATTCAGGTTTTGGCAATATCTATTGACTCTGAATTTGCTCATCTTGCGTGGAAAAAAACACCTCCCCACGAAGGCGGGATTGGTCCGGTACAATTCGATATAGCAGCAGATGTGAGCCATCAAATTGTCTCATTATATGGTATTGAACATCATGCAGCCAAAATTGCCCTACGCGCTTGTTTTCTAATTGATGAAAATGGGATTGTACGCTCACAAATGATCAACGATCTTCCATTAGGACGAAATATTGATGAAATTTTGCGTCTTTTTGATGCAATCGACCATACCCAAAAACATGGTGAGGTTTGTCCAGCAAATTGGTCTAAAGGAAAAAAAGCAATGCAACCAACATCAGACGGTGTGCGCGCTTATTTGAAAGATAGTTCTCATGAATCTCACTAAAAGGACACATAAATGCTAGAGTTTTTTAAATTGCCATATGCGATGAATGCCTTAGAGCCTTTTTTATCTCAAGAAACGATAGAATACCATTACTTAAAACATCATAAAACTTATTTCGATAATCTGGTCCGTTTTATTCAAGATGATGTGAACTTGCAAAATTTATCTTTAGAGCAAATCATACTGCAAGCACAAGGTGCTGTTTTCAATAATGCAGCTCAGGTCTGGAATCATGATTTTTATTGGAAATGTTTACAACCATATTCAAAAGACACTCATCTTCCATCCGCTTCTGTACTGACATTATTCATTGAACAATTCGGATCATTTGAAAATTTTAAAGAACAATTTACGCAGTACGCACTCAAAACTTTTGGATCAGGCTGGGCATGGCTTGTTATTGATAAAAATCATAAACTTTCTATTATTTCCACATCTAATGCGCTCACTCCTATCAGCACCGATCTTTACCCATTGTTAACTTGTGATGTCTGGGAACACGCTTACTATATTGATTACAGAAACAAAAGAGCTGCTTATCTCGATGCATTTTGGGCCTGTATTAATTGGAATTTTGTTGCCCAACAATTACAAAGTTTTCAAAATACACAATAACACCGATTCTCACAGATCCCTATAATTCCAAGGGGTCTGGAAAATCCTAGAAAATCAAGACTATTAGCAAAAAAAAACTGGTTTTTTAAAAAATATATCTTCACTCTGTAGAAAAGCCTTCTTAGTTATTGATAGATAAAATATAAAAACGAATGCGTGAATTACACCTAATTCGCTAAGTAGAAAAACAATCATTTTATCCAATTGACCTTGGCCAAGAATCACTCTATCTTGTCGTTAATATTAAAAAACACAACTAGATATTGGGATTTTTATGGATTTGGTTGAAATCATAAGCACAAAAACTCGCGACGAAAAAAAACGTCTTGAATCTGCTTTATCCTCTTTATTGATTTTAAAACGAGACCTTGCAACATTTGATCGTTATGACAGAAACCGTATATTTAACGCATTTCGCAAAGCTTTTGCAGCAACCGTTAATGAAAATTTTGCACACACAAGTAGTAGTATTGATGAAATCTGTGAAATTTTAACCACAAAAATAGAAGAAAAGGTTGCAGCTTTAGCCACATATCACATTCCTGTTTCCGTTGAGAAGGTTCAAGATTTTCTTGAAAATCAACTCATGGATGAAGGCTTCCATCAAGTTGCCAAAGCTTTCATTTTGTATCGAGCAAAACGCACAGAACAGCGTTCTCTGCAAACTTCTTTGGTGGGTATACAAACGCAAACCGAAGATGGCTTACATATCACATTGAGTGAGGATGTCATTAGCTCTTTTCTGCTGCCTCTCACCAAAGATCTCCCGCTTGTGGATGTCTCCAGATTGACAGAAGAAACATTAAAAAGCGTATATCATCACATGCCGATTCATGAATTATACCAGGCCATGATTATGGCAGCGAGAAGCCTCATTGAAACCGAGCCACAATATAGCTATTTAGCTGCCCGTCTCTTGCTTGTTCAATTGAAAAAAGAATCTTTCCGTCATCTCAACCTTGATTTACATCAAAATCATGATAGTGCTTATCGTGAAGCGTTTGTTAAATTTATCGATAAGGGCATTGAGCAGGGAATTTTAGATCACAAGCTCAAATCAAAATTTGATCTAGAGCGTCTTTCTAAAGAATTAAAACTTAATAATGATTTATCCTTTCAATACCTCGGTTTGCAAACTCTATACGATCGATACTTTATTCACGATAACAAAGTACGTTATGAACTTCCTCAAATATTTTTTATGCGCGTTGCAATGGGTTTGTCTTTAGAAGAAACAAATCCAACAGAAAAAGCAATTGATTTTTATCAGATTCTCTCATCATTTTCCATGATGTGCTCAACGCCTACATTATTTAATTCTGGAACAACACGGCCACAACTTTCAAGCTGTTTCCTCAGCACTGTGGGTGATGATCTGTACTCAATTTATAACGCAATTCGTGATAATGCGATGCTTTCAAAATTTGCTGGCGGATTAGGTAATGACTGGACTCCGGTACGAGGCATGAATGCACACATTAAAGGCACAAATGGTCTTTCTCAAGGCGTGATTCCTTTTCTAAAAGTGGTGAATGATACTGCTATTGCGGTCAATCAAGGTGGAAAAAGAAAGGGCGCTGTTTGTGCGTACTTGGAAATTTGGCATCGAGATGTTGAAGAATTTATTGAGCTGAGAAAAAATACAGGTGATGAGCGAAGACGTACTCACGATATGAATACAGCACTATGGGTACCAGACCTGTTTATGCAAAGATTACGTGATGATGCGAATTGGACTCTATTTTCTCCTGAAGAAGCACCTGAACTTCATGAAACCTATGGAAAAACCTTTGAAAACTTTTACCTGCAATACGAGCAAAAAGCTTCAAATGGGCAACTACGTAATGCAAAAACAGTAAGCGCTAAGAGTTTATGGAGAAAAATTCTTGCTATGGTTTTTGAAACAGGGCATCCATGGATTACTTTCAAAGATCCTTGCAATTTGCGCTCCCCACAGCAACATGCCGGTGTCGTACATAGTTCCAATCTGTGCACAGAGATCACTCTCAATACGTCCTCTGAAGAAATTGCGGTTTGTAATTTAGCTAGCATTAATCTTGTAGCACACTTTAATCAAGAAAATCAGATCGATGAAGAAAAGCTCAAAAAGACAGTGACAACAGCTGTCCGTATGCTCGATAACGTCATTGATATTAATTATTACTCTGTTGAAAGCGCAAAAAATTCTAATTTTAAACATCGCCCCGTTGGTCTAGGTCTCATGGGCTTTCAAGATGCGCTATATCTTCTGCAGATCCCATATGAATCGACTGAAGCTATCAATTTCGCAGATCGCATTATGGAGACCATCTCCTATTTTGCTCTTGAAGCATCGGCAGACTTAGCTCAAGAACGCGGCTCTTATGCTTCTTTCGCAGGCTCTCTATGGTCGACAGGGCATCTTCCAATTGATTCAATAGCGTTTGTTTCTGAACATCGACGCTCGCATGAGTGCACAATGGATCAAACAAGCAGCCTCAATTGGGATAGACTCCGTGAAAAAGTGCGTTTAGGAATGAGAAACTCAAACGTCTTGGCTATTGCACCGACAGCAACCATTTCAAATATTTGCGGTGTTTCTCAATCGATCGAGCCATGCTATCAAAACTTATATGTAAAATCGAATCTTTCTGGGGAATTTACTGTTATTAATCCCTATCTTGTTGAAGCTTTGAAAGCAGAAGGTTTATGGGATACAGCTATGATTCACGATCTCAAATACTATGATGGACAGCTCGGACAAATTCATCGCATCCCTGAAAGCATTAGAAATCTCTTTAAAACCGCTTTTGAAATTGATGCAGAGTTTCTTCTCGAAGCGGGATCAAGACGTCAAAAATGGATCGATCAAAGTCAATCTTTAAATCTCTATCTTGCAAAACCATCCGGCAAAATGATTGATCAAATTTATCAGTCTGCATGGGTGAAAGGGCTAAAAACAACATATTATTTACGAACACTCGGTGCGACAGATGCGGAAAAATCGACGATTCATGATAAAAAACTGAATGCGGTTTCACCTATAAACGAAATAAAATCTGGACCAAAGATGTGCTCTATCGATAATCCTGAATGCGAAGCTTGCCAATAAATTAAAGGATAAAAAACATGAACGAAACTCTCATCGATGATTTAAAAACCACATCTATGGATGCATCATTGTCTTGGAATTTAACACAAAACAGAATTGTCGTAAGTGATAAGCAAATGATAAATTGCCGCGCAGATCTCAATCAACTTGTGCCTTTTAAATACCCTTGGGCATGGGAAAAATTTAAAAGAGGTTGTGCTAATCACTGGATGCCGGATGAAATTTCTATGGCGGCGGATATTGAGCTGTGGAAAAGAAATCAAGGCCTCAGTGATGATGAGCGCTTAATTGTCGAACGCTCGTTAGGATTTTTTTCTACAGCAGATTCTCTTGTTGGTAATAATATTGTTTTAGCGATCTATAGACATATTACAAATCCAGAATGTCGCCAATATTTGCTGAGACAAGCCTTTGAAGAATCAATTCATGTGCTATCGTATCAGCATATTATCGAAAGCCTGGGCATGGATGAAGGGAAAATTTTCAACATGTACAGAGAGATCCCATCTGTGAATGCTAAAGCGGCTTTTGCATTACCTTTGACACAGAACTTAGCCGATCCATTTTTTCAAACAGGTACTCTAGAAAACGATCAAAAACTTCTGAAAGACCTGATTGCATTTTATTTGATTTTTGAAGGCATTTTCTTTTATGTAGGATTTTCTCAAATTCTATCTTTAGGACGTCGCAATAAAATGGTTGGAACTGCTGAACAATTCCAATATATTCTCAGAGATGAATCGATGCATGTGAATTTTGGTGTTGATGTTATCAATCAGATTAAAATTGAAAACCCTCATTTATGGACGGCTGCCTTTCAAAAAGAAATTATTGATATGATGAAAGAAGGAGTTGAGCTTGAGTGCGCTTACGCAAGAGATACGATGCCTAGAGGGATTTTAGGTATGAATTCTCAAGTGTTTGAAGACTACGTGAAATTTATTGCCAATCGACGATTTACGCAAATCGGACTGCCTGAGCAATACGAGCAAAAAGTCAATCCGTTCCCATGGATGAGTGAGATGATTGATTTAAAAAAAGAAAAAAACTTTTTCGAAACTCGAGTCACAGAATACCAAGTTGGCGGTGCGCTATCTTGGGATGATGAATAAAATCATACTCAAAGGGGCTGCGACCTGCCCCTTTTCAAGATCTCACTTTGTTTTACGAAAGATTGGATCTATTCGATCGTGCGTGTGTGATATCTCAATAAGCAAATACTTTGGCGAGCAAAGATAAAAAATTCTTTGCTCAAAATCACCAAATACTTGATGAACACTTTACAAAAAATAATTTTATAGTTATGATATCGCATGTAGCTTAGATGAATTTAATAAGTCTGAATTACAAAAACGCCTTGGTGGTGAAATAGGTAGACACAGAGCACTCAAAATGCTCCGCCCTATGGGTGTGTCGGTTCGAATCCGACCCAAGGCAAAACTCTAAAAAACCTCTCAGTCTTGTTATTTTTAGAAAGATCTATTAGCATCAAATCACTGTTTTTTAACTCTCAATTTTGATGTCTTTATCACAAAAATCCACCACTTCATTTTCTTATTTTTCTTACTTGTTTTTGATTGTCACGCTTGCGCCTGTGTGCCTATTAAGTGCATTGATGGTTGATCTCTATATGCCAATTATGCCATTAATTTCAGATAATTTAGAATGTACGTTTCAGCAAGTTCAGCTATCTTTATCGCTACCGCTTTTCATCGGCGGCATCAGTCAAATGTTTTGGGGCGTGATCTTTGATCGCTTTGGCCTTCGTAAAACACTTGCATATAGTGTTCTGATTTTTTGTGTTGGCTGTTTTTGTTGCGCCATCGCAAAACACTATTCTTTTTTTCTTTGTGGACGCTTATTGCAGGCTATAGGCGCAAACGGACTACAGCTTTTTGCGATGTCTTTAGCGAAACTTTCAGCACAGGAAGCGCAAAGAGGCCCTCTGATGACACAAATGATTGGACTCAGTGGTACAGCTCCGATTTTTGCACCATATCTTGGAAGTGTTCTCAATTTCTATTGGGGTAATTGGAAGGGTATTTTTATCTTTCTTGGATTATATTCCTTTATTCTAGGAGTGATTTTGAGTTACTGCTATCTCGCTTTTATGAAACACAAAGATCAAAACATCTCTACAAAAAAATTGGCGACCACGAAACCGCTGATACAAAGATTACAAACTATTCTTTGTGACAGGGTGTTTTTTCAGGGTTTGTGGATTCAGCCGTTAATGCTATTAGGGTTAATTTTGTTTTTTTCTTTTAGCTCCTTTTATCTTCAATCCATTTTGGCTCTAGATCCTTGGATTTATAGGTGGCTGACGGGATCTCATGCATTCATATACGTCACATCATCATTATTATTAGCTCCTTATTTTTCTAAAAATCCCGAACAGACATTGAAGCATGGTTTGTTTTTTTTATTTGGGATCTATTTGTTCCTTTTTATTATGAGTACTTTCTCTGAAGTCTCTGTGCAGATTTTTGCGATTTGTAGCTTGAGCATGGCTCCTTGTTACGCCGTCATGTATGGTCTTTCATTCTCATATGCCCTAAAAAATATTCACAGTGATCTGGGTTTAGCGACTGCAATATTGGGAACTTTTCAATTTAGTCTTGTAAGTTTTATTACTACATTTGCTTTCGGGAATGGTGATATTGGAATATCTCATTATGCAACCCCTTTATTAGTGATGAGTCTTGTGGTTATCTTCATGCAATATGCTCCACAGATGATGTTGGCACTCAAACCCTCTTCTCAGATAAAAGGAATGTAAGATGAAAAACAAAATGATATACGTGATAGCATTCGCTCTCTTTGCGAGCGGATGCTCACAAAGAGAATGGGAAGACACGAAAGTCTATGAAAGCACAATTTATCAAGCCAAAATGCAAATGCAATCTCAGCGTTATTCGGAAGCAATTCGAACTTTAGAAAATTATCAGTCAAAAAATCCTCTGAGTCCTGCATTAGTGGTGGTCGAAAAAATGCTTTTGGACGCTTACTATCATCAGGGCGAATATCCTATGCTCCTTGCAGGATGCGAGCGTTTCTTGTACGAGCATTTAGATGATCCACATCGAGATTATATTGCTTATCTCAAATGCTCTGCTCTGTATTATCAAGCCATCGGATATCCGTATCAATATCTCCCTATAGATAGGGCATATCGCGATATCAGTCCACATAAAGAAGCGTTTTTTGCAATCAAACAATTTTTCAACGAATATCCTCATAGTGCATATCGAACAGCTTTAGGACGTCATCTACCTGAACTCAAAAATACCATTGCACGCTCATATTATTTAGATGCGCAGCTTTTGGAAGAGCGCCATCAAATGATAGGGGCTATAAAAGCGTATCAAAATATTGTTGACCAGTTTGAAGACTCAGATTACAGCAAAGACGCACAAGCTGCCCTAGAAAAAATAGCGTCTTCTTATCATTTGCAAAAAATTTATAAGAAATCAGAAAAGACTTAAAAAAAGTGTTGACAGCCATATGTGGATATGGTTAAATACAAACATCAAGGCGGGGTCATAGCTCAGCTGGGAGAGCGCTAGCATGGCATGCTAGAGGTCGGCGGTTCGATCCCGCCTGGCTCCAAAAAAAAATTAGTCCCCATCGTCTAGTGGCCTAGGACATTGCCCTTTCACGGCAGTAACAGGGGTTCGAATCCCCTTGGGGACGCCACTTTTAAGATTATGAATCATAATTTAATAATATCAAAATCCCAAGTTCTTCAAAATATTCTAAGAGGCAAAGAGGACCGCGACTCTCTTGCCTTAATTGTTCTCACACTTCGATCGATATATCTTGAAGGTTACGAGGATGGATTATTCTTTGAAAAATATGGATACTCTAAACACACATGCGAATCCACTACTGATTGACTCTTCTCTTTTAGACTCTTTTGAGAAACTTTTAAACTGGTCGCAATCTCATTTCGCTCATCTACCATGGCGAAAATCTAGAAGCCTTTATGCAACTCTCATCTCTGAATTCATGTTGCAACAAACAACAGTCACTGCCGTTATACCCAAATTTATAAATTTTATAAATCGCTATCCATCATGGGAGCACTTTCACCAAATCAAAGAACAAGATTTGTTTGCCTTATGGGTTGGGTTAGGGTATTACTCCAGAGCCAGATCTCTTTTTAATATTGCCCAAAAATTCAAGAATGAAAAAGATTTTTTAACAGCACTCAAAAATGGATTGAAAATTCAAGGAATTGGTCCTTATACTCGAGGAGCTCTGCTTTCTATTGGCATGAACGAACCAGAAATGGCCATCGATGCCAATATTAAGAGAGTATTAAGCAGATATCGAATGCATCAAGATACAAATTTTTATAAACAGATACTGCGTCATTACTCACCACGGGCACTGAATGAAGCGCTTATGGATTTAGGAAGAGAAGTGTGCCAAGCTCGGAAAATCGCCTGTGAAAAATGCTATTTGGCACCAAATTGTCAAAGTGCATACAAAAATCCCTCAAACACAAAGATAAAAAATACACCTAATAAAATTATACTAAATTTGCATCGTTTTGTTTTAAAACAAGATGCGCTTTTTGCTGCAATAGATAAGACAAAAGGACAATGGTTGGCAGGGTACTTAGAATTACCCACCCTGATACACATCTCCACAGAAACGGATAAAAATGCTGCTAAACAGTACCCTGAAATCACAGAATATGACATAGAGTTTTTGAAAAAACAGCATCTGCAACCCAAACAGCACACGCAAACCATTACGAAATATTTGATAAAAAATCACATCTGGATCATACAAGACCGATCAGAAAACACTTGGCATTACGCGCTGAATTTGTTCAAAAATCAAGAAATGCAATGGCGAAGCCCTGAGAGTTTATGGGCTTCATCATCGCAAAAAATATTACAATCTCTTACTTTGTAGGCTTGTAATCTAGAAGCTCAATTTCAAAAATTAAAGTTCTATCTGGCCCTATTTTATTTGAAGGACTATGCGGACCGTATGCTAAGTGAGACGGAATCACAACCTTCCATTTGTCGCCTGGGCTCATCATTTGTAAGACAGCGGTCCAACCTGGGATCACTTGATCTAAAGCAAAATCAATCGGCTCACCTCTTTTATACGACGAATCAAATTCTGACCCATCTGCCAAAGATCCACGATAATGCGTTGTCACAAAATCTTTTGGTCCCGGAGAGCCTGCTTTTTTATTTCCTTCGGATAGCACTTCATACTGAATCCCATTCGGCAAAGAAACCACTCCAACTTTTTTCTTGTTTTCTACTAAAAGCTTATCGCCTTCTTCTTTGTTTTTTTGTGCAATCATGCGCAACTGCTGATCGCGTTTTTGTGCAAGTTCTTCCATATAATTATCAATCTCAACATGTATTTCTTCTACGCTCATTTTTAACCCTCCTCCCGTTAAAGAATCATATACACCCTGCAGAAAAGATTCTTTATCTAAAGGAAAGTCCTCCTGTACCAAAGGTTGTGTTATCTTCACGCCAAGTGCATAAGACAATCTAGACCCATTATTTTGAGCCATTAAAGCTCCATAACTGATGCATGCACATAACAACAACGAACGGTATATTTTCTTTTTCATATTTTTCATCTTTTTTTTATCAATGTCTCTACGTTAGCATACGATTTATGCACAATACAAAAAAATTAATCATATCAAAAAAAGAATTGAAAATACAAAACAAAGAATATTAAATAATTTTCTTGTTTATTTCAATTCAGTTACTAAACTAAATATTAAGAGCTTCTTTTCCTCGCCATTTTGGCTGGTTGATATGGATATAAAATCACTCGATCCGAATAAGTCGTGCCTCGGCTTTGCTCTACGCTCAGCTTCTCGGGCACTCTCTCAAAGATATGATCAAGCCCTAGCATCTATTGGCCTGCGCTCAACTCAATTTAATCTCCTTGCAGGATTAGCACGGCATAAAACAAAAACATTATCTCAACTAGCAATTTTGTTAGTTATGGACAGAACCACGCTCACTCGAAATTTAAAACCCCTACAAAAAGCGGGATGGATTTTGCAAATCTCTACTCCCGATAAACGATCACGTCCTTATGCTTTAAGCCCAGATGGGGAAAAAGTTTTTGAAAAAGCTTATCCAATTTGGCTAGATTTTCAAAAAAAACTACAAGAACTTTTAGGTCAAAGCTATTATGAGAATCTGTTAAAAGAACTCCAGCATGTGACAGAAAAATCTAAAAATTTGATTTAAAAAATCTTTGACAACAGGAGCTTCGTCTATGAAGGCACATGATTGGTCTCACTTCGATCTCAATAGCTGCGACAGCTATGTCCTCAGTCAAGAACATACAATTTTAGGATCGCACGATCGTTATTACGCTGAAGATGATGAAAAAAAAGACATGGATGCAACTGAGCTCTATCTCGGAGAAATTGGGCAGGCCAAACTTTTATCAAGCCAAGAAGAGATTACTTTGGCTGTTAAAGCTCAAGAAGGCTGTCTCTATTCTCGTAATAAAATGATAGAGTCGAATCTTCGATTGGTTGTCAAAATTGCTAGACGTTATCTAAATCGTGGACTTGATTTGTTGGATTTAGTTGAAGAAGGCAATTTAGGACTCATTCATGCCATTTCAAAGTTTGATCCCACCAAAGGATTCCGCTTTTCAACTTATGGTACATGGTGGATCAGACAAACAATTGAACGTGCAATTATGAATCAAACTCGAACGATTCGCCTTCCTATTCACATTGTCAAAGAGCTCAATATTTATGTTCGCGCAGAACGGGAGCTCGAACAACAATTAGACCACCCTCCATCAGTGACAGAAATTTCTGATTTTCTTTCAAAAAAATCTCGGGATGTTGAAAAAATGCTTGCCCTTAAAGAGCGCATTTCGAGCTTAGATTGCCCTGTTACAGATGATAATGAAAAATCTTTTATAAATATTTTGCAAGATCCAAATGAAATAAATCCAGCACATCGTCTCATGCAAGAATCGCTCTTGAGAAAAATTGAGAGTTGTTTAGACCAGCTTACTGAAAAACAAAGAGAGGTTTTAATACGTCGCTTTGGTCTTCGAGGATTAGAGCACAGAACACTCGAAGAAGTCGGTATAGAAATCGGTCTCACAAGAGAAAGGGTCCGTCAAATTCAAGTTGAAGCATTAATGGAAATGAAAAAACTCATTGGTGATGATTTGCCGGACATGAAACATTTGAACAACGAATACTTTTTTTAAGAAGCGTTTTACTGATCTGCATAGAGATTGATGCAATCTTTATCAAGGGGAGCTATGATTCAAATACATTTCTTTGTATCCCCTTGAGGCTTGTATGTCTAAAAAAACTCTTTCCAAAAACACTGACTATTATTCAATCCAACAATCGCAATTTGATAGCCTTACAAAGGCTCCTGCTACAATCAAAATTCTTTTTGAAAACCTTCTAAGACATCATGAAAAAAGACCTGAAATTGTAAAAACACAACATTTGGAACGTCTTTTAAATTGGAAAAAAAGTGCTCTTGCAGGAGATGAAATTCCCTTTTTTCCTGCACGTGTTTTACTGCAAGATTTTTCAGGCATACCTCTTTTAGTCGATATGGCGGCCATGAGAGATATGGTGAATGAACTGGGAGGGGATTGTAGAAAAATCAATCCTCTCAAACCCATGGAACTGGTTATTGATCATTCTATTGTTGTTGATCACTATGGCGACAAAGAGGCTTATGAACTCAATCAACAAAAAGATTATGAAAGAAATGCTGAACGCTATCGTTTTTTTAAATGGGCACAGCAATCTTTTCAAAATTTTACAGCTGTTCCTCCTCATACCGGAATCGTGCATCAAGTCAATATCGAATATCTGGCACGCGGAGTCTTTGTAGAAAAAAATGCAGAAAATGAACAAATCATTTATCCAGATACCGCTGTCGGCACTGATTCACACACAACTATGATGAATGGATTAGGCCTCTTAGGATGGGGTGTAGGCGGTATTGAGGCTGAAGCAGTTTCTTTAGATTTACCTATTCCTCTCACAATTCCCTATGTTTTAGGAGTCAAGCTGAACGGTAAACTACCGCATCAAGCTTGCGCCTCTGATCTCGTATTAACACTCACTCATATTTTAAGAAAAAAGGGGGTTGTTGGACGCTTTGTAGAATTTTTCGGTCCAGGAGTCAGTGATTTATCCGTCACAGATAGAGTAACAATCTCTAATATGTCTCCAGAATTTGGATCAACAGCAGCGTTATTTCCGATTGATGAAAAAACTATTGCTTATTTTCAAATGACCGGAAGAGATCACAAACAATGTGCCCTCATAGAGCAATATTATAAAGCTCAAGGTCTGTGGTTCGATCCTAAATCGGAATACGATTTTCATGATGTTTTAGAAATTGACCTCTCAGCCATTAAACCAACTATGGCAGGACCTGGGCGCCCCCAAGATAGAATTGAAATTGAAACAGCACATATCACACTCTCTTCTCTTTTTCCAAAAAGATCTGATGTAATCAAAAATCAACAATCTGCGCCCTTACAAAATGGACACATTGTCATAGCTGCCATTACTTCCTGTACAAACACCTCCAATCCTTTTGTCCTTATTCAAGCAGGTCTTTTGGCCAAAAAAGCTGTGGAAAAGGGATTACAAGTTCCTGAATGGGTGAAAACATCTTTAGCACCAGGCAGTCAAACAGTGAGTGTCTATTTAAAAAATGCCGGTTTATTAGAATTTTTAGAAAAATTAGGTTTTTATAATGTCGGATATGGTTGCACTACGTGTATTGGAAACTCAGGACCATTAAAATCTGAGATTGAACAATACATAGAACAAAATAATTTGAATGTTGCGGCTATTCTTTCTGGAAACAGAAATTTCGAAGGACGCATTCATCCTTTTGTGCGATCAAGCTTTCTTGCTTCTCCAACTTATGTGGTTGCCTATGCCTTAGCTGGACATATAAATATTGACTGGAATAAGGACCCTCTTGCTACTGTTGATGGAAACGATATTTATCTAAAAGATATTTGGCCTACAGAAGAAGAGATCTTATCCTTGCTTCAAAAAGAAATTCATAGTGGGCTATATGCAAAAACATATGCTCATATCTTTGAGGGCGATCAAAGATGGAAAGATATAAAAGTAGATAACTCTTTGCAATATCATTGGAATAGCACATCGTCTTATTTAAAACGCCCTCCATACACAGAAAAAATAGAGAAAAAAGCATCGCCCCCAAAAAATTTAAAAAATGCTCATGTCCTATGTTTATTTGGAGACTCAGTCACAACAGATCACATTTCCCCTGCAGGTTCAATTTCCTCCCAATCCCCAGCTGGTACGTATTTGCTTTCTAAAGGCATTCAAGCTAAAGATTTCAACTCTTACGGTGCACGTAGAGGTCATGATGAAATCATGATTAGAGGAACTTTTGCAAATAAGCGTTTGAAAAACAAACTGGTGACTCCGACAGAAGGGGGAGTGACAATTTACTGGCCTTCAAACACACTCATGTCCATTTATGATGCAGCGATTTTATACAAAAAAAATCAAAAAGATTTAATTATTTTAGCTGGTAAAGAGTACGGCAGTGGATCATCTAGAGATTGGGCAGCAAAAGGCACCAGTCTATTAGGCGTACGCTGTATATTAGCCCAGAGCTACGAGCGTATTCATCGCTCTAACTTGATCGGTATGGGGGTTATTCCTCTTTCTTTTCTAGAAGGTGAGAGTGCAGAATCTTTGAACCTGGATGGGAGCGAAATCTTTGATATTAAATGGACCTTAGGAGTGCGCGCTGAGCAAAAAGTAAAAATTATCAGACGCGATCGTTCAGAACAAACAATTCAAACGATAGTTCGTATTGATAGTGAAGAAGAATTACGTTATCTGAATGAAAATGGAATTATTCCCTATGTGATTCGCCAGATTATTCAAAAGGATTCAATATGATGAAAAACAAACGCACAGTTCATGATAGCCTAGGCGAATTAATCTTAGACGAAAATGTATGCTGGGGTGCCCAAACCCAGCGCGCAATTGAGAACTTCCCTATCTCATCATGGAAAATGCCTAAAACTTTTTTAAAAAGCCTTGCGCTTCTTAAAGCAGCATGTGCCCAGGCAAACTCTGATTTAGGCATTTTAGATAAAAAAATTGGTGATGCAATTATCAGTGTTGCCCTGGATCTCGCTGAAAATATGAATATTGAGGAATTCCCTATAGATGTTTTTCAAACAGGCTCTGGGACTAGTACAAATATGAATATGAATGAAGTGATTGCGTTCTATGTTGAGAAAAAATTCAATCTCATCATTCATCCCAATGATCATGTGAATATGAGCCAATCCTCAAACGACATCATACCCTCTGCACTTCATGTTTCAGCTATTATTGCATTTTCACAGCAGCTGATCCCATCTCTACAAGAGCTCATCAAATCTTTAAAAAAACGTGCTTTAGATCTCGATAAAGTCGTCAAATCCGGCCGCACCCATTTAATGGATGCTGTCCCGCTCACGTTTGGTCAAGAGCTTTCTGGCTGGATCGATCAACTTGAGTATATTGTAAAAAAATGTCTTGATGCTCAAGAAGATTGCCGCTATATTGCTTTGGGGGGCACTGCGATTGGGACCGAACTGAACGCGCCGAAAGGCTTTAAAAATGAAGCCATTAAGTATTTGGAAGTTTTTTCAAAAGAAAAGTTTTTTCCCGGAAAAAATCTCTTTTCATTAATCAGCTCTCAAGATAGAATAGTGCATTGCCATGGAGTTCTAAGAACATTATCCTGTGCTCTCGCAAAGATTGCGCATGATTTAAGGCTGATGAATAGCGGCCCGCTGTCAGGATTTGCTGAAATCTCTCTTCCTACAGTGCAGCCTGGAAGCTCCATTATGCCGGGAAAAGTGAATCCCGTCATTTTAGAATCCGCATTAATGGTCTGTTTTCATGTGATGGGATGCGATACTGCACTTTCTTTTTGTGGACAATCTGGAAATTTTCAGCTGAATGTAAATTTACCATTAATAGCACACTACATGGTAGAAAACACAGAGCTTTTATCGCAGACATGTCTCAACATGGCCAAAAAAGCGATAGACGGCTTTGAGGTCTTAATTGAAAATGTGCAGGCTAATGTGGCGAAAAATCCGATTCTCATTACCGCGCTCAATCGACATATCGGCTATGAAAAAGGAGCTATAATAGTGAAAACAGCTCTAAAAGAAAAACGCAGTCTCCTTGATGTCGCTCAAGAAAAAACTGGGTACTCTCGGGAGCAATTAGAGAAATGGCTCAATCCTTATCTTCTAACAAAGAGTGGAGAAGAGTATGGTGAAAATGAAATAAAACTTTGATAGGAATACGCCATGAATGTGAGGCTTTTTGTCTATTTCTCTGAAATTGTTGAAACAATCTTATGGGGATATATAGCCGTCCCCGCTGTTTTAGCATTTTCGATTTATCTCACTGTGTTTCATCGATTTCCTCAGATAAGACATTTTCCGCATCTCATAAAAACCCTGCAACATAGCCTCTCAGAGCATCCGGCAGGATGCTCTCGTGGAGTACACCCATTAAAAGCACTATTTGTCTCGTTGGGCGGCTGTATTGGGATTGGTAATATTGTCGCAGTGACAACTGCGGTGCAATTTGGTGGGCCTGGTGCTGTATTTTGGTTATGGATTGCTGCATTTGGCGGCATGGTCATCAAGTATTCAGAGGTCTATTTAGGGATTAAATATAGAATCTCTAATCTCCATGGAAGCTTCGATGGTGGACCAATGTTTTACTTGTCAAAAGTCTATAAAAGTATTTGGATTCCGCGCCTTTTCTCTGTTTTACTAGCTATGTATGGCACAGAAGTCTACATGTTTAAAATTGTGTCTGATAGTATTGCCATGAGCTGGAACATTGATTCTATTTGGGTCATTTCATTGCTACTCATTGCGGTTTTGGTGGTTTCACGTGGAGGTGTAGAAAAAGTTGGTCAAATTTGCTCAACCACAATACCTTTATTTTTACTGCTTTTTATTTCAATGTCTTTGTGGATTTTATTACATAGCCCTGTATCTTTCTTCGATGTTTTCAGAATTATTTTTAAAAGCGCTTTTCATGGGCATGCTGCAATTGGTGGTTTTGCCGGAAGCACTATGCTGATAGCTATGAGCCAAGGCTTATCTCGAGCCTGTTATAGCAGCGATATTGGTTCAGGATACAGCTCCGTTGTTCAATCAGAAACAGCCCAGCGTTACCCAGAAAATCAAGCAATTTTCGAGTTTTTTGGCGTCTTTATTGATACATTTATTGTTTCCACTCTCACAACATTAGTGATTGTATCTACAGAAACTTGGCATTTGCATCTTCCGGCTTCGCATATATTACAACATGCTTTTAGCCTATACTTTAATGGGATGCAGTATTTTTTTCCTTTCTTCATTTCTATTTTAGGTTTTTCAAATTTACTGGCATTTTTTGCTGTCGGCAAAAAGTGCATGTCTTATCTCCATCCTCATCTTGGACCAAAAATTTATTATATTTATGCATCATTAGCATATTTATTTTTTGCTTTTGGATCGCAAAGATATGCATTAATGATGATGTCTTTTATTGGTTTTTGCCTACTGTTTTTAAATCTCATTGCATTGTGGTCACTGCGCAAAGAGGTTCAAATGCCCGATGCAAATAAGAACTATTTTGCATAGATTGCATCTTCTAGATATGATGAGATCAATTCTATTCCCTTCTGAGTTGTATGAACGATATTCGCAATATCTCTTCTATAGAAATTGGAGCCTATTTATCTTTAATGATATTTGGGCTTATATTTTTAATTCCAAACTGTTTTTCAGAAAGCCCTGCTATTTTTTGTGACAGCTGCTCAACAGAAATGCTCCAAAAAATTGGAGATGAACTGAAAATTCAACCACAAACCGATCTCAAAGGCACGTATTTTGTTACTACGGCTATTGATGAGCAGCTTGCATTTTTTCAAAAAATGCGGAAATCTTGGCCTAGAGAATCTTTTCATTTGGATATGATATCAAATGCACCTAGATGGTTAAAAAAATTTGGCTTTCAACCAATGCGATTAGGACTTGATCTCCGTGGCGGTGTTCATTTTGTATTAGAAGCAGATATTGATTCAGTTATCTTGCAAAAATCACATCGTTTTTTAGAAGAAACAGACAGTTTTTTAAAACAAAAAATAGGCTTAGAACATTTTTCTCTCACATCTGGACCAAATGCAGAGCAAGCCGTATTACAGTTTGCTGATCGCGAAACCATGATAAAGTCTTATACACTCTTAACAGAACACTTTCCTCAACAACAATATGTTTATATTGCTGATACAAATGCAATAGGAGTCTCTTTACATCCGATCTATGAAACACAAGAAAGGATTCATACGATTGAACAATGCTTACAATCTCTCGAGCGTCGCGTGAATGAATTAGGGGTCTCCGAAGCAACATTATATCTGCAAGGAACCAATCAAATTGTTGTCGATTTGCCAGGAGTGCAAGATGTGCAAAAAGCCAAACGTCTTTTGGGGAAAACAGCTACAATTGATTTTTATCTTGTCAATAAAACACAGAAATTTAGAAATTCGCAGAGCGTTCCTGCAGGCATTAGTCTAAAAAAGACTGCATCTGGACAAGATATTTTTGTCATACAGCGCCCAATTTTGAGCGGTCAGTCGATTACATTCGCTCAAGCTATTCAAAATGCCGACCAAAAACCTGCTGTTGAATTAAGAATCGCTTATGATGCAGCTAAAGAATTTAGAAAATTTTCAGCAGAGCATATCGGGGATGCACTCGCTGTTATGTATACTGAATCTTATCTTGATGAACAATACGATCAGAACTCTGATCAATTTGTTACACTTTCTCATCGAGATGAAAAAATTATCAATATCGCAACAATCCGTAGCGCTCTTGGAGAGCGCTTTCAAATCAGTGGTCTCAGTCATGAAGAAAGCTATGATTTAGCCTTACTATTAAGAGCAGGATCTTTGCCAGCCCCCACTCGTATTATTGAAGAAAAAATACTTGGTCCTTCTTTAGGAGCTGCAAATATTGAAAAAAGTCTTAAAGCTTTGTCATTGGGTCTGGTGACAATTATCACAACGATGATTCTGTATTACAGAAGATTAGGTGTGATTGCTGCGTTTGTTTTAATCTCCAACTTTTTATTCTTGATTGCTATTCTCTCTATCATACAGGCGACTTTAACACTCACAGCGATTGCTGGAATTATTCTCACATTAGGAATGGCGGTTGATGCAAACGTATTGATTTTTGAAAGAATGAGAGATGAATATCAAAAAAATCCAGAAATGTGGCACACATTAAATAATGGGGTGAATAACGCATATGAGACAATTTTGGATTCCAACTTAACTACAATGGTCATCGGTGTTGTCTTATTTTTTATGAGTTCTGGAATGGTCAAAGGGTTTGCTCTCACTTTGATGATCGGATTAGTCACATCAATGATTTCTTCTATTTGGGGCACAAGAATATTTATTAAACTATTTTTTCATAATCCCAAATCTTTAAAATTCTTTGAAACTCTCAGGAGCACATCATGACGCTGATCGATTTTTTAAAAAAATATAAAATCATTATTATTTTTGCTTTTTTCCTTATAGCTTTTGGTGCAGTATCTTTGGTCTTTACTAAAGGCTTGAATTTAAGCTTAGAATTTCAAGGTGGAGCTGAAGCGCAAATTCTTCTAGACAGACCAATGAATATTGCTGAAATAAAAACAGCATTAGATCAAAAAGAGATGAAAGTCGTTCCCTTAGGTCTGCAAGAATTTATGATTAGAATTCCTGCTCAAGCAATTCGTCCTGGCACTGATCTAAAAGAATACTTATTATCTTGCTTTCACAAAATCAACGTTGAAAGCTCTGTCATTGCATTAAGTTATATCGGAGGAGAATTTTCGCAAGAAACCACTATGCAATCTTTTATTGGCATGTCTGTTGTTTTAATTGCGTTACTCTGTTACATTTCTTTACGCTTTCAGTGGCGCTTAGCATGCGGGGCAATCTTAGCGCTTTTATTTGATCCTTTAATCATTTTAGGCACCTTTTCTTTTTTTCAATGGACTTTCGATCTCGCAACGCTAGCAGGATTATTATCTGTAATGGGGTATTCAATTAATGACACGATTGTTGTTTTTGATCGATTTAAAGAAAATCTTGAAATGCACATGAAACAAACTCAATCAATTTCATCTGAAAGCATCTTTTACGCTTCATTGTCACAAATTTTTTATCGCACGATCATGACATCAGTTTTGACAAGTTTTGTGATTATTTCTTTATTAATTTTTGATATTGAGGTCCTAAGAGGTTTTAGTCTATCTTTTGGATTAGGAATTATTATTGGAACTGTGTCATCAATTGTCATTGCAGGTCCCTGTGCATTATTCCTGGGAATTCATCCCAGTCAATTTCTGAATGAAGATGATCCGACGCTTTTTGATCCTAGGCATGATTTACAATTTAAAAAACACAATCAAGATTTTGAATAAAAGGACACCAAAATGGGTGAAAGAAAGAATAGAAGCGCATGGGATTTAGTTGCTATAGCTCGGCACCCAAAAAGACCCCAGTCCATTGATTACATAGAGAATATTTTCGATGAGGTTCAGTATATTCATGGTGATCGATGTTTAGGAGATGACAGTGCCTTAGTTGGAGGCTGGGGTCTTTTTCAAAATGAGCCTATAGTTTTTATAGGTCAAAATAAAGGCAAAACATTCAAAGAGAAGCTTGCAAATCACTCTGGTATGATGCATCCATCTGGATATCGAAAAGCAAGAAGAATTGGGCTCATGGCTGAAAAATTTCAGGTGCCTCTCATATGCTTTATAGATACGCCTGGAGCGTATCCTGGAATTGAGGCAGAATTGCAAGGACAGAGTTTAACTATCGCAGAAAACATTCAAATCTTTTCTCAACTGAAAACACCTATTGTATGTATTGTCATTGGAGAGGGGTGTTCAGGAGGAGCTCTTGGTATTGGTGTCGGAGATAAATTTTTAATGATGGAAAACACATATTTTTCTGTTATCTCTCCGGAAGGATGCGCTTCTATTTTATTTAAAACGACTGATAATGCAGCTCAAGCAGCGGAGCAGATGCAATTATCAGCGCATTCGCTCTTAGATCGCAAACTCATTGATGGGATTATTCCAGAACCTTTAGACGGTGCGCATACAGACTATGCGCTCACTTTTGCTTTTATGCGCAAAGCACTTCAAAGAGAGTTGGAATATCTGCAATCTTGCTCTTTGGATGAGCTCATTCATTTTCGTCAAAATAAAATTTTAGAGCCGCATCATGACATGTCCTGTCCTATCCACTCTTAAGAAAAACTTATCTCTTTTTTTAGAAAAATCTTGGGCTATCGCGCTCAGCGGAGGTGAAGATTCTTGTGTATTATATCATGGAATAAAATCACTTTTTCCCTTGAAAGAAATAGTATTGATTCATGTGCATCATGGAATTCAAAATGATGCTGATCTCTGGGCCAATTTCATCCTAAGATTAGGTAAGCACAATAAAGATCGGGTCATTATCAAACATATTTGCCCAGAAAAAAAAAATGAAGGCGACCTTCGTGATTTACGTTATCTAGCTTTTATTGAATCCATGCAAGAGATTGGTTCTATCCATGATGGAGTTTTATTTTTGGCACATCACTCCGATGATCAAAAAGAAACATTTTTATGGAGAGCATTACGAGGTGCGCCCTTTACACAACTTTTAGGCATACCATTTCACAGAGAACATCAGAATTTTACAATTGTGCGCCCGCTCTTATCAGTATCAAAAAAAGAAATTCTTGATTATAAAGCCCAACATCAAATCGAACATGTTATTGACCCGTCCAACTTCAAAAATGAATATTATAGAAATCATCTACGCAATGAGGTTTTTAAAAAGCTTCCCTTCGAAGATGCAATTGATACAACCCTCTCTTACATGCATATAACAGATAGAGCGATTGAAGATTTACTGCATGCGCAAGGATACATATGGTCAGACAAGCACGTGCTTTTATGCCATCACGATCAAATTCACATATCTCGTGCTATTTTAATAATTTTATTCCAAAAATGGGTCAATCAACATGCACATTACCCACCATCAAAATCAGCTCTCTGTGAGTTTGTGCAGCAAATCATACAAGAAAAAATAGCCGTTTTAGCACTGAAAAAACAGCTGTATTTTTATGAGTGCAATCGAATATGGACTTATTCATCCCATATAAAACCGCTGAGTGACACATATCAGTTCAGCACTGAGGGCATAGAAGGTGCTTTTGGAACCTTCTATATAAAAATCCGATCCAAATCTTTAACCAAAAAACTGACTCTTCGAACAATTCATAAAAAAGAGCAGTTCTTCCTACCATATGCACCGCACAAAAAACGCAGTGCAGAAAGTCTATGGAAAGAATTTGAGCTTGGCCCCCAAAGAAGAAAATTTTACCCCGCTGTGATATCTGAATCAGGTGAAATTTACTCTTACGGCGCTCATGTTTTTTTATCTCCGCCACAATGTGAAGAACTGTTCTTGAATTTTAAGATTGAAAAATTACACTAACGCGCAATACGCAGGAATCAGTGCGAGAGGCTCTACAACACAATCTGTAGCATTTTCCAAAATAGCATCATAAAACACATTCAGATCGAGCTGCTGACAGGAAATATTGAATACGCTATCTTCCTGTAAGGGCCCCCAATAAACACTGTCTCTTGGGGCATCCTCTATCTTCATCAATGCTCCTTCGCCTTTAGAAAATCGATCTCTGTAATACACAAATCCCTTTTTGGCAAAAATGGCACTTCCTTTCTGAGGCTGGCTCAATGTCATGCGATCAAGTAAATCGTATGCAGTTAAAGTGTATATCGGCAAACCACTGATCGCCTGCAAAGTTGAGATAATGGCGCAGCTAACACGCACAGCATTAAAACGACCAGGGCCAATAATCACTCCCAGGCCATCTAAGGTACGCCAAGACTCTTTCGTAGGAAAAATTTTTTTCAAAGATTGAAAAATAAAAATATCTTGTGGTGTACCAGACATCTCAGAGTGAATATGAATATTTATTGGCCTTTGCTTCGATCGAAAGTACAACTGAGAATACGATGTACAACTTTCCAGCATCAAAATATTAGGCATAGGGCGTTTCCCCTTTATCATGATCTGTGAGATCAATAATCGTTTTAATTTGAGGAAAATGCTCTTTAATTTTTTGTTCAAAAATATTTTTCAATGTTAAAGATGCCATTGAGCACCCTTGGCAACCACCTGAAAATCGAATAAAGACCTCCGAACCATCCAAAGAAATTTTTTCCACTCGCACATAACCTTTATGTGCATCCAAACTCGGCTGAATTTCTTTTGCAACATAATGACTAATCCGCTCTATCAGCGGCAAATCTTTGGCTTGGCCGTAAAGCAAAGGGAGATCGACTTCTAAATGACCATCAGTTAAAGATGTATTTTGATAAGAAATTTGCATCCCTTCTAAAAAATCAGATTGATTCAAAAGAAAATAAATTGGTGTTGCATTGTTCCAAATCACACCATACAAACTATTATTTTGTACAGTTTGAGTTTCTATCAGCTCAAAAGAGACACGGGCACGCACTGTGCCTGGTTCAGAGAGATGAAGAAAGGGGCTCACAGTCTTTTGATAATGTGATACAATTTCTTCAATAAAATTCCAAGCTTCTTGTGAAATATGGTATTGCATGATACATCCTTATGAAAGTAAAGAGCTGTTTCTGATTAAAGCATCATCTCTTTAACATCTTTTGCGTGATAGCCAGATAAATCGGTCAAAACAAGAGGGGGATTTTCATAATGAAGAATAATCATTTGATCGCAATAACGCAGAGCGAGATCGATATCATGACTAATCATAAAAATAGCCCGATGACCTAGAGTTTTTTTATCAAAAAGCGTTTGTGTAATATAGTCTGTATGATGAACATCTAATTGACTTGTATATTCATCAAGCAACCAAAGTGAAGCTGTGCTTTTTTTCAACATCTGAGCGGCAAAAAGTTGTTGTTCTCCTCCAGAAAGAGAGCGAAGTAAAGAGTGTTTGAAAGATGCCCATTTTTTTTGAAAGACAACAGGAAAACTATTAATAAAATCTTCATATCGCTCCTGAATGAGAGGGAAGCGCCATGTCCACAGCTTCCAATTCTCTTCTAAAGACAAGTCTAAAAAAAGATTTTCATGCATTTTTTGACTCAAAACAATACGCTCTTGACTTAATTGCCTTTGATGATAAGAACTCAAAGGCGCAGCATTCAAAAGCACAGTACCTTGATAAGGGATCGTGGTGTTATCGACCAAAAGACGGGCCAAGGTAGACTTTCCTGTGCCATTTTGGCCGATAACTGCTGTAATCGTTTGTGGATAAAGATCGAAACTCAGCCCATTAAAAAAGACTCGTGAATTCGCCAAATATGAGAAAGACAAATCACGCACAGAAAGAATTTGAGACATGTGACTATGCTCCTCTCAATGAGTACATTTTGTTTTGTCCATACATGACAGCATATAAAATCAGGCCGACAAAAAGCTTTAAATGCACAGGCTCAAATCCTAAAGACATGAAAAATTGCAAAATCAAAAAATAAAAACAACTTGCTAAAAAAATTGCTATTAAATCTTTTAAAATTCCCGCAATTCTCAAACTGAAGTGAGAGCTCATTTTGTCCCCCAAAATGACAGCTGCGAGAGCAATCAAAGAAACTCCGCTCCCCATTGATAAATCTACAAATCCATAAACTTGAGCAAAAAGAGCTCCTGCAGTAGCATAAAGACTTCCTGCACCAGCTAGTCCAATAAAGCGATACAGTTCAGGGCGCAATCCAAAGCGATCCATCAAATACGGATTCGCACCAAAAGCTTTAATCCCCAGGCCGATTGCGCTTTGACTTAACAAACACGTATACGCAACATAGAAGACATTGATAAGAAACAATACACTAATCCACTGCGAAAATGGAGAGGCTCGCAATACTGTTGCCTGACCAAACAAGGAGAGATTGGGCCGACCCAGAATCTCAAAATTGATAGAGTACAGCATAAAGCTCATTAAAATTCCAGCAATGAGAGGATGAACACGATGCCCTTTTTGCATAAAACTCAAGATACCCCCTGTTAAAGCACCACTCATAAAAACCAGAAGCATGGCTCCCCATGGACCAAGTGGTCCTAAAAAATGTGCATACACAGATGCACCTAGAACATAAGAGCCATCAGCGCTCAGATCTGTGATCTTTAAGAGCTTATATGCGATATAAACTCCTATGACCGCTGGATAAAAAGCTAAAATTTGCTCCGTAAGGGCTATAAATAAAGCAAGCATCGCACTCCTTTAGGAAAAATCAGTCTGTATGGCCATTATGGGAATAATGTTTTGTTTTTCAATAGAGTTCATATTGTACGTAAATTTTGCAGACTCTGCCAGGGAGATCTCCTGAGAGACTTGCTTGCCTGCTAAAAGATCTGCAATCAATGCGCCACTCAGCGATCCGATCTGAGTCTCTGCTACACCATAAGCTATAGTCGCGCCTTGAAAAACAGACGAAAGGTCCGAAGCAATAAGGGGAATTTTTCTCTTTTGTGCTTCTTGTATGAGATACGGCAAGGCACTGACGAGCAAATGATCTTTAAAAATGAATAAAGCTTTCACATCTGAAGACACAGAACGCAAAGCAACTGGAATATCTTGAGATTGTTGAATAATTTTTTCTTCAAATGTGATTGAGCAATCATGAGCTGCCTTTCTTGCAGCTTTCATATCATCAAAGCTTTTATCTGTATTACTGTATAAAAAAGCTATTTTGGAAGCATAGGGTTGGAGTGCTTTCAACATATGATCAGGCAAGATCTGATCGTCAATAACATATAATCTCTTCTGATAAGCATTTAAAAGACTTGCAGGAAGGCTTGCTGCAGCGCAAATCATAGTAGTTTCTTCCTGCTTTTCAAAAACCGACAAAGTCATCTGCGCTGTTGCTGTACCTACAGAAACAATAAAATCATATTTATCATGTTTTACTTTTTGCAAAATTTGCGCCAAAAGAGCAGTATCCCCATAAGCATGAAAGGTTTTTACATCATGCGGAAAAAATTGCCTCAATCCGCGTTCTATATCATTCATAGCCTGATGCTCAAAAGGCAGCACGAGAGCAATAAAAGGTTTTGCCCACACCACGCTAAAAAAGAACAAGAGCCCACGAAACAGATTGTTGCAGATGCGAATCATGATTCTACGCCTTATTGTGTGATTGCTGTTCTCAAAGATTTTATCGAAAATGAAAGAAAAGGTCTATTTATTGTTTTTTATGATAAAGAACAAAATATCCCTCCACAGTCTGAGCCTGATGTATCCGAAGTGCATGTTCAAAAATTTGAATCTGGCAATTTTGCAATTGCAGTGCGAGATGCTCAAAAAATTCACGTTTATAAACAAACCGAACCTCTGGTGTCAGACGAAAATCTTCATGATGATTTTGAGTTTCTTTTTCAGCACTTAAAATAATCATACCGTCTAAAGGTAAAGCTCTCCAAAGATGTAAAATCAACTCTCTAGTCAAAGAACCTAAATAGTTTGTCACTTCAATACAGCAAACGAGATCAAAGCTATTATTTTTGTACAAAGACCAATCCCTTAAATCAGCACAAATCAGTTTGTCATACAATCTTTTTTTTCTTGCTTGACTCAGCATCCCTTCTGAGCAATCAACACCCACAAGAGAACTAGCCGCATCTCGGAGCATCAAACCCATTTCTCCTGTACCACACCCGAGATCCAGTACTCGCACGGCAGAACGTGCAGCAAGATACGTCCCCAAAAGAGATCTAGCATAAGCACATGATTCAGAAGACAGAGTTTTTTTCATATGATCATCATAAGAATAACTGTATTGATCAAAAAGGCTTTCGATAAAAGATCTATCCAAAGAATCACAATACTCTTGAGAATAAGCTTTCACTAAAGTTGTGGCTAAAATATGTTTCGGCTCTTTTTCTAAAATTTTCTGACAACACTCAAGCGCTTTAAGATTATGACCATAATAATGAAAAATAAGTGCAGTGTTGTATAAAGCTGGAATATGATATGGCTCATTCCACAAAGCGTATTGATAATATTGAAGAGCGTTTTCAAAATCTCCAAGTAAATAATAGCTCAGCCCATAATGAAACCAAACTTCTGCGTCACAATCATCCAAAAACATTTCTTGAATTTGATTGAAGTATTTTAGAGCTCTGTGAGGTTGCTTAATTTTAATTAATGCAATTGCATAATTTCTCAACCACGAACTATTAGGATACGACTGCATAATATTTTCACTATTTTCAAAATATTCAACAGCTAAAGCAAAATTGCTCATCATACAGCAACAATACGCAGCACTGACCCAATAAGATGGCTGAAGAGGATTTAAACTAATAAGTTGTTTATATAAAGATAGAGCCTGCAATATATTCCCCTTTTTATATAAAAGATGAGCATGCACGCTTTTAATTCCTTGATGATTGGGATAAGAGGGAGAATAATGCTCTATGAGATTTTGCGCTCGATCATAATATTCAAGTTTAATCATGACTTTGGCCCAATCAATAGCAAGCTCTAATGAAGGTAAATTTTTATACAAACTTTCAAAAATTTTATTCGCTTGTCGATAATTTTTTTTTAAAATTTCTTGACGAGCCTCTGACCATAAAATCAAGGCACTACGTTGATTCTCCATTTTTTCTCCTCTGTTTAAAAAAACTCTCCAACAAAGACTGTGATTGCTCCTCTAAAACACCACTCTCAAACAGAACATGGTGATTCATATGAGGACTTTGATAAAAATTATGAATACGGTGCACAGAGCAAGAGCGGCTGTCTTTTGCTGCCACAACAATTTTTCCAACCCGTGCGTGAATCAAAGCGCCAATACACATGAGGCATGGCTCTAAAGTACAATAGACAGTTGTTTGTATTCCTAGGCGATAGTTTTTAATCGTAGCAGCTGCCTCTCTAAGAGCTAAAATTTCAGCATGTGCAGTAGGATCGAGCAAAATAATTGTTTGATTATGTGATTTGCCAATAATGACATCATTACGAACAATCACACATCCAATAGGGACTTCTTTTTTTGCATAAGCTTTTGCAGCCTCTTCTAAAGCTAAATGCATATAATGTTCATCTGAATTTATCATAAGATACCATTTTAGAAAGCAGTGTGGGACAATCAGATTATTCTCTGTTTTTCAAGAAGAATTAGCATGGATATTATTTCTCAAGAGGACAATACACAATGGTCACGGGAAGTATATACAGTTTCAGAATTTAATCAATTGGTTCAAAAAAACTTACAAGTATCTTTTTCAATGATTGCTGTTAGTGGCGAACTTTGCTCTCTATACCTTGCGCAATCTGGGCATCTTTATGGGGTACTCAAAGATCGCAATAGTCAAATCAGGTTTGTGTGTTATCAAGGAGTCCGCAAACAAATTTCTTTTGAACTGCGCGATGGAATGGAAGTTTTATTTGTTGGAGAGGCTGCTCTTTATAAGCCCAAAGGCGAATTCCAGTTTATCATCAAAAAAATTGAACCATTAGGCCTTGGCGCGCTCAAACTGGCATTTGAACAACTCAAAGCAAAATTACAAGCAGAGGGTCTTTTCTGTGAATCACAAAAAAAACCACTTCCCAAGTATCCCAATTGTATTGGCGTAATTACATCTTCTGATGGCGCAGTATGGCATGATATCTTGCAAGTCGTGCAAAGACGCTTTCCGCAAATGCCGATCATTTTATACCCCACCTCTGTCCAAGGACACAATGCACCTACTGAAATTTGCGCAGCTCTCACAAAAGCAACTGCCGAGAATTTAGCATCAACCTATATTCTTGCCCGTGGTGGCGGATCGTTTTCTGATCTGATGGCTTTTAACCATGAAGATGTTGTGCGCGCTGTGGCAAACTTTCCATTTCCTATTATCAGTGCAATTGGACATGAAACCGATGTTACACTTTGCGATTTTGCCGCGGATATACGCGCAGCTACACCTTCAATTGCTGCTGAAATTGCAACTCCTCATCAAGCAGATATCTTAAAACATTTAAAAATTTTTGAAGATCGTATCGAGAAAAATTTGCATACGCTGCTCAGATCATATGAGTATAAAATGGATAAAATAGAACTCATTTTTCAAGATCGCAAAGAGCTTCTCATGTGCCTTTTACAAACTTTAAAAGACCATGAAGCTCAATTTTCGAAATTGCTCCTGAAAAAAATGAATCTACAAGAAAAAAAGCTGATCGTATATGAAAAAATTCTGATTGAAGCAATGCAAAAAAAAGCATACTCAACTCTTTTGGACCAAGAACGACAATTGAACCGCTTACATGAACGACTTCATAGAAACATCGATAAAATCTTTTATCACACACAACATCAACTGCATGAAATAGAAAAAAAAATGTTTTGTTTGAATCCATCTTTAAAAGGTAAAAATCTGAAAATAACAAACTCTGCAGGAAAGGAGTTTACATCATCATTTCAGATTCATGCAGGAGAAAAAGGATTGCTATCCTTTGCCGATGGTGTATGGGAAATCGTTTTTATCAAACGTCAAGAGTCAGCAGACCAAAGCAATTTAGAATTTAACTGAGATGTTTTTTTGAAAATGAACATGCTAATTTCGGGTCCAAAATATGCTAAAGGCCAATTACTCAATGAAAAGGATGTCTTTGACAATGATGGTCGCCCTCAGAGGTGGCGCAAAAAGCTCTTCAATAGATTCTAACAACGCCGATGAACTAAAGAATGAAAAGGAGAAAAAAAAGAATAAAAAGAAAAAATTCGGGACCACTCCTGAAACAGTACAATTTATTCGAGATCTCTGTATGGGTATTTTATCATTTTTTTAAGAGGCAGACGCACATGAAAAACATTTCGTTTGATAACGTTTCATTACAGAAGATTTCCGCAGGACGAAAGATTTCTCTTGCACAAATTGCACTCTTTGTCTGCAAAAGTGTTTTAGACTACGGTTTTTCTGTGTGGAAAAAACAGAGAGAAGACAAATATGCCGAATATCTAGAAGAAGACGACGAATAGCTATTCTTTTAAGTACAGCAGACATATGCAGATGAACAAAATACCACAGGCTCAGGTTTTGAGCCTGTGTGCAAAAAAATCAACACTCTATATAAAGATCAAGAACTCACTCCTGTTTCAAAAACAGATCATGACTAACAAAGCCTCTTCCGGCAATAGGAAAGCAGAGTGAAGTATTGCGAATTTTTTCGTACAGCATATGGAATTCGCAAAAAGAAACACTCCTTTATATACTTTAGATAATCATGACCAGCGATACCCTGTTTATGCGTGTTTCTTACGTCAGAAAAATTAAAGATCAGGTTCCCTTATCTCAAAAAGAACTTTTACTTGCCAAAACCACGATCAAAAATGCAATCATGCATCATAATAAAGGAGTAATAGAACCCTTACTCAGCCGCGGATTTGGTCTTTTAACGCCACTGAGTGGAAAAAAAACCGCCTTATCCTTAGCTATTGAATCACAAAGTGCCGAAATTGTTGAACTTTTACTTATTGAATCACTGAGAACCTTCCAGCTTTTTCCCGCTCAAGATATTTCAGATTGTTTTTCTTGGATTTTTAGAAAAAAACATTATCATCTTGTTGATTTGTTACTTTTCGCTGTCAGACAATACAGTGAAACACAAAAAAAACATGAAAAAACCTTACTTGTCATCGATCAATTAGAAAAATATATTAGCCTCATCAAAAAAGATGAATTACAAGATTATCATCTCAAAGAGTTCGAGCAAATGATTGCGAAAATGGAATATAAAAAAGAAATTTTTTTTTATATAGACTATAAATGGAATAAAGAATTAGGAGATCGCTACTCAAAATCTTTGGATTTTTATAAAACATTAGCAAATCATTATTTTCAAAGAGACGTTGACCAACGCAAAACGCAAGAAAACAGCGTGCTTTTTCAGGCTGTGATAGGCCTCTTTATGTCCTTGGGACTTGGATATTTTTTAATTTCACAATCATCTGCAACGCTCATGTCTGCGATTTCTGAATACTATACACTTATTTTGGCTTGGTTAGGATGCGCAGGATTTTCCATACTTAGTATGTCGTGGTGGCACAAACTTTCCCGAAAAAACTTTTTAGATTTGCAAGCAAGAAAACTGCATAAAGCTGCTAGAGATGGAAATTATGCAGAAATTGCAGAATTAATAGAAAAAGGTGCACACCCTTCCACATTATGCGGAATGGCAGAATCCACTGCTTTGCGAGAAGCGATGCTCTTTAAACACCAATCCATCATAAATTTTTTACAGCAGTTTCAAGTGTACTCAGGAAAAGGTAAGGAGACTCTTTTGTTCCCATAATAAAAAAGGATTGTTTTTATAAATTTCACTTTCTATCGACCAAGGCCCGCTCTTTTGATACAATAGACACCAAAGGAATTTTTGTATCACTTTTCCTTCTGGAAAGACAGGAAAGATAATAAGGGCGGGTTCGCTATGATGACAGATTTTAGTTCAGATCCTCTTTTCGGCTCTTTTTTCGCAAAGCTTTACAAAAAGCGCTTTTCCCTCTTGGCAATGTTTATAGGGATTATTCTTTCAATTATTATTTTTCATTTTTATAAAAAATCACAGATTGAATATAAATACTTCGCATCTGAGTATTTTTTCAAATATTGTGAAGCAGATGAAAAAGAACGTCACTACTATCTAGATATATTAAAAAGAAAATATCCAGATCATATTTATACCTCTTTTGCTCTTTTTCAAGAAATGAGTAAAAATACAGATCCTAAACTTCTAGATGAAAATCAAAACTGGCTGATAGAAAATAACTCTTTTGTTTTTTTGAATCATTTAATCTCTCTTTCTCGCACTTCAGATATAAGCCCTCCGAAGTTGGATGCGAAACATGAAAATCTTTTAAAAAATATTATTTTTGCGCAAAAATTGCTATCCAATAAAGAATATGCCGAAGCTTTGGAAGTTTTACAAGAATCTCTTAAAACAGCCTCTTCTCTCCCTCAAGGAATTGAAATTCAGATTTATCTGATGGATCAGATTCAAAAAAGCCGCTCTCTTCTCCAACAAATTCCACTCTCTAAACCGAATGTTTAAACGATAAAGAGGAAATGTTTATGTTTGAAAAATTCAAATTGCTTATGCCCCTTTCGCTCATAATCTTACTTTCTGGATGCTCGATTGAAAAAGAAGAAAAAGATCCAGAAAAACTTTTAAGTACTGAGCATATTGTGTTACAACCAGAGCAAATGAAAGCATTTTCTCTCAGTTCGTTGAGTGATAAATTGACACTCAAAAATTTTGATAAAAAAGTCATTGCAAATAATCACTATATTGTAGATTACAATTCAAATAGATTGAAAATTTATGATGCATCTTCAATGACTTTGGTTCAAAGTCTCGATGCCTTTTTTTGCCAACAAGCACCTATTTTTGTCAATGCACATCAATTAATTGCCATTAGTGATAAAAAATTAATATTAATTGATATTCAACATCAAACAATTGAGCCTATTTCTTTTATCGATGGGCCTGTTTTAGCAAAGCCATTAGTAGTGAACAGCGAATATATCATTCTGCAATATACAAACAATATTGCACAATGCTTTAATTTCAAAGGTGACTCTTTATGGAAAACACTTTTACCATTCAGCTCTTCTCACTATAAGCACAGCGAATACCACCCATGTGCAGATCATACGCATGTTTATCTTGCCTATCCAGGCGGACCACTGTGTAAACTGACTCTTGCGACTGGGCTGATTGAATGGACTTCAAAAGCTATTATGAACGAAAAAACACCGACAACAGGATTTTTTGTTTCTCATATTAACCAGCCCTTGCATGTCTACGGGGATATGATTTTAGCGCAAACTTCAGACAATGCTTTATATATGATTGATACTTTACGCGGCACTTTAGTTTCTACAATTGAGATTGCAAAAAACTCGATTTACAAACAAAACGATGATAAATTATTTTTCATTGAACCATCGGGATCTCTATGCGCCTATAACTTAAAAGAAAATTCCATGATATGGAGAAACCCTATCGGTATGAGCGGAAATATTTTAGGATTCACGCACACAGATAGCCCGATGATGCTTGTACGTACTGAGGAAGGAATACTCATTTCTTTAAATCAAGAGAACGGTGAAAAGCACTCTTCCTTAGAGAATTTGCCCAAAAACTATGATTTTTTCTCTACTGAATCGAAGCTTTATGGTCAAGACAAGGATGGCTCATTGATCGCTTTTAATTTTTATGATCTTTCGCATTAAGGACCACGTGTTATTATTTTTATGAATACATCTCTCTCTTCTCTTCCTTTAGTTGCTCTTGTCGGAAGAACCAACGTTGGAAAATCCAGTTTATTTAACGCTCTCTTAGGTCAAAGACGGGCTCTTGTTGATTTGCATCATGGCTTAACGAGAGACTGCCTAATTGAATCTTTATATCTCTCCGATCGTGAACAATGCTGCCTCGTGGATACCGGCGGTCTCGATAGGGAACATTCTGAAGATCCCATTGATAAAATCTTTCTTGAACACACTTGGTCTTTTTTAAAAGAAGTGGATGCAATTGGTTTTGTGATTGATGCAAGTGTCGGTCTTTTAGATAAAGATCTATGGATTTTTGAAAAAATCAAAAACCTTGGCACACAGATCTTTATCATTTTGCATAAAAGTGATGCGGATGATGATTCAAATTATATCGCTCTGTGCTCTCGTTTTCAGTCATATTGCGTCATTAGAACATCAATTCATGAGCCAAATTCTTTAGAATCTGTCAAGCATTATCTCAGTGATCTCTTTTTTTCTGAGCTGGCACATCAAAATGCAACAAATGACAATCCAGAAGAAATGCATGAAGAAGAGCCAGATCAAGGTCCACAGCCTAACCAAGATCCTTTATTACGTTCTTTTGGGATTTTTGGAAAACCCAATGCTGGAAAATCATCTTTAGTCAATGCTATTACACGACGTCCTAGCGCCTTAGTTTCCGATATTCCCGGAACAACACGAGATTATACTCGGCATTTCATCACTTATAAAGATCATTCATATTGGTTATTTGATACTGCTGGCATTTTGCCCAAGGCACAAAAGCACCCAGAACAAATTGAAAGAATGACCTATTACAAAACTTTAGTGGCCATGAAAAATGTTTCTACAGCAATTTTTATGATCGATGCACAAGAAGGTCTCTCCAAGCATGATCTCCAAATTTTAAGTTTGCTTGAGCAATATCGCCGCGGTTTAATTATTGTCGTGAATAAATGGGATCTCCTCAGTCAACCAGAGCAAGTGATTATGAAGGAAAGATTGGAATATGAACTAAAAGCCTTTCACTATGCACCTTTGCTGTTTATTTCAGTCTTAAATAAAAAAGGGCTTGGAGAATTAATGAAATCTGTTGCTCAGGTGATGGACTCCTTCTGTTTGGATATCTCAACGTCTATGCTCAACAGAATGTTGGAAAAGCTGATTGAACATCATCAGCCTCCTTTAATAGGGCGTCACCGCATTAAACCACGTTTTGTCCATAAAAGTGACTTGCTCCCATTGGCTCTCACGATTCATGGCAATCAACTCGATAAAATTCCAAATCATTATCATCGTTATTTATTAAATGGTTTTTCTGAGGCCTTAAATCTCAAAGGGATTCCTTTACGAATTTCCTATAAAAACACCAAAAACCCTTATTTAAAAGAAGATTAATTGTTTTTTTCATCGATTAATTTTCGAATATCTTCTGAGATTTGAGCGAAATCCTCAAATCTCGGATCGTAGATATATCTCACATGTCCATTGTGATCAAAGAGATATTTTTGATAATTCCATTTTGGAGCTATAAATTTTTTTAACCACATGAAAAGAGGATGTATTTGCGCTCCTTTGACGTGTGTTTTTTCTGTAAGCAAATATTGTACTCCATAAATAGTTTCGCAATGTGAAATTAAATCTTGTCCATCTCTTTTTTCTTGCCCCATAAAATCTGCACTTGGCACAGCGACTACAGCCAGCCCTGCATGACTAAAATGATGATGTAAATTCTGTAAATCAAAAAGTTGTTTTTTCAATCCACAACCAGTAGCTGTATTGACTAACAGAACGATCACTTTTTTATCTTGCAAATTTTCCCATTTTTGAGATGAATTGATAAAATTCAACGGATAACTCCAAAGAGTTTCAGGACTTTTTTGTACAATCTGATAACGATCATTCATAAAAAAAGCTTTCAATTGTCGTTTAAAAAAAGATAGCATAGTTTTTGTTCTCCGAACTCAATACATGGATCATTTTCTTCATAACATATACAATCGAGTATCAATCCGATTTCGTTCAATCACAGCCATAAATTCGCTTTGCAGCTTTTGGGAAAACTTATCACATCTAAAATTTTTTCGTATCTATGAAAAAAAATTATTATGACTTGCATGAATAGTATCTCAATTCTTTGTAAACTTCTTAATGGTTCAAATTTGAATACTATAAAACAAGCTAAAAAGTTCATATAAATTGAAAAAAAACCAAATCAACCAATATTTTTTGCCCGAATCATCTGCATTGATTAACTCAGATTCATTTATTATTTTTTTGCAGATTGTCTCGAAACTCCTGCGATAAGTTTTGACTTTGCTGATCTTCTATAATACAAAATCTTAATCAGATCACAATTGATGATAGCACATAAAAAACCAAATAGGCTCTCTACAAACATATATTAAAAACATCTAAGATTCTACTATCGATCTCTTCTTTTTTCCTATATGGATTTATGCTTCACACTCATGAAACGAGACTGAATAGAGGCGACGACCGAATAGATATTTTTTTATTACATGTAAATGAATCAGACTAGCACGCTTTTAAATTTAAAAACATAAAGCATCAATTTATAATAAAGGCGATCAGGAAAGATTTTTATAAAATGTTAAATTTTTTCAGAATCTGAACTTGACCTAAATTCCAAAATTCTAAAAATCCTATATAGTCACGATCATGCTGTTTGTATAGCATCAAAGACCTTTGATTGATCTTAGTACACAAATTTTTTTCAAATGAATATCTGCTTTTTGAAAAACAATACCCAAAAAATACAAAAAGAGATAAAAAAGATTTGATCTATCGCAGCATGACAAAGAGGTATCTAACTGTTGATGATTTTGAAAACGCATGAAGCAATAAGCGCAAATGCATGATCTAGCATAAAAGATCTACAATATATTCCTTTTAAGGTTGCGCATTGAGGTCGAGTAGATTATTGAAAAATCCTGGCCTATAGATTATCAAAAACCACTACAAGATCATGGCATACAATTTCAGATGAACATCAGAGTCATGATGCTCCTTAAAAATAACATGAAGTCTCGTTTAAAAACACGCACAAGCACACACAATTCTCCACAAAAAAGATAGTAGGAAAAGAACTGCTGAGGCAAGTTTGATTGATACTCAAATATGATCCTGATGCAGTTGCAATGCATGATCAAAAAGTTGAGAGCAAATGATTTTTAATGCAGGTATGGGTTTGAGAATTTCGAAATATTTTCTATAGTTTTTCAGTTCATCTGGTTGTGTTTGTATCAGCTGAAACAACAAATAATATTCAGAAGTTGGAATAGATTGCGAAAAATACAGAAAAGATTTTTTTTTAAGAACAATAATAAATTCATCAGGTTGAAGAATGTGAATATACAATTTCAAAATATCTTCAACTTGTTGTTGTAATCGTAGCTGTATTTGATCTTTTTGCTCATCAGTATATGTTGTCCAAGACAGAACTTCTCCAACAGTTCGCAAACATCCCCTGCATACATTATCCCCGTATGTCGTCGAGCATAAGCCCACACAAGGACTTTTTTTTGTTTTAAAATACGTGTCGCTCATTTCAATCACAACCTCCTCAAGTATACCCAATAGAACGAGAGCTCTGTCGAAAGATAGGTCCACGAAACAAGCGATCGAGTGAGTATACAGACTGCGTCCAATAGGCAGTGAGCAACAACGAGATCAGCACAATTCCAAAAGTAATGTCTTCAATTTTTGACATGCGTGTAAAAAATAAAAGCAAAAAAATGACAAAACTTCCCAAGCTTTTACCCACTCTTGAAACGATGGTATCTATAATTGATTTGCCCTGAATTTGATCATCTTTAGAGATTCCCACGTAAGCCATTTCTTTTGTTGCATCAAAAACAGAATAACGAGCCCCTCTTAAAAGCGCGACATGCAATCCTCCAAGAAGAATAACTGCTGGATACCCGCCCAATATCTCCCTTTTTTGTGAAGAGACTAAGGTTAGAAAAAACGGAAGAGCACTGATCGTGTAAATAACAGGGGTAATCAGCGCACCATATCGCCACTTTGCCGTTTTTTGAATAAAAGGATAAACACAAAGTGCAAAAAATGTTGCAAAAACACCGCTCATAATAGATACATACGTTAAAAACTGATTCGATTCGGCTTGATGTGCAAGATCAAAATTTTGCTTCAGCTGCTGCACAAACAGCAAATCTGAAAAAATATAAACCGTATTGTATGCAATCACTAAAGCAGCAATATACCATAAAACAGAATTCATCCATAAAGAACGCAAGGCATGAAAAAAAGATAATTTCTCAGTAGCATAGGTCTTTTTTGCCACTCGCTCTGCTACAAGTGGTGAATCAAAAATACCCTGTATTTCTAAAAACTCATATAAAACCCATGTAAAAAAAATGGAGACAATCAGAAAAATCTGTAATATCAGAAAACACTCTTGCCATTCGGTATAGATTTTTTGAATCAACAAAGAAATCCAGCCAGATACAATTGCAGAACTATTAATCCCCAAAGTTAAATAAACATATTTTTCTTGAGCCTGATCGTGAGTCATCGATTGATTCACAAAACCCCAAATTAATAAAGAGACAATAGTTGTTCCCCACAGCTCCGCAGCAGTTGCAAAAAAAGATTCCATCCAATATTGAAATAACGGAATACAGACAGATTGTTGAGAAAGCAACCTAAAATGCGCATCAATATTCAAGCGCCAGAAAGATTGATGAGGATGAAACACAAATGTGTATAAAAGAAAATAAACAGCGAACAATCCGATAAAAATACGAAACAGTGTTTTTCGTCCGACGTAAGCAGACAGTGTCAGAAAAAGACTGGTCAAAAAAAGTGAGCCAGGCGCGATAAAAAAAAACTTTAAATACACAAAAGATTCTACACTTGCACCTGGGATCGACAAAATGACCGTCTTTTTTAAAGGACAAAGCAAATTGTAAACAAAAGAAGCAAGAAAAAAAAGAGCCCCTAAAGCAAAATGATGTTTGAATGATCGCCAAGATACAAAACAAGAGCCCGACATAAAATTTCGACTCCTAGAATAATATACGCACTCTAGCAAAAAAATTTGATATGGACAAGAGGCCCTATTTAAGCCTCTTGTTTTGTCAATGAAGAAGTAGCGTCAATATGTCTACCAAATTTTAAAATTGCAAACATCCAAAGCACACTCGTAATAGAAATTGCAATAAAAAGATATGGTATGGTTTTTACAATATCATTTCCTAAAATGCTAAAAAGTGCAAGCAAGATAAAACTGCCTCCAGATTTACCCAATCTTGATGCTATCCCATCAATCGCTGCTTTTCCGTGAGTACGCTCTTCTTGAGTGAGCCCTATATATGCCATTTCTTTTGTAGAATCAAAAAACGAATACTTCGATCCTTTGGTAAAACACATATGCACTCCGCCCATATAAAGAGCAAAAAGATGTGCCTGTGAAAAAAGATAAGTAAATCCGTCTATCTGCGCCAGGTAAAAGAAAATTCCTGTTCCAAAATAGGCTACTGGGGTCAAAAGTGCGGTGAAAGTCCAACCCATATGTCGTAAAGAGAGATTGGTCACAACTAATGCGAAAATAGTTGAAATAACACCAGTATACATTTGAACTTGAGCCAAGAACGCGTTGGACTCTAAGATTCGATCAGAACCAAAAGATAGCTGGACTCGCTTATTAAACACAACATCTGAAAGATTATAAAGGAGATTATAGCCCATGACGATAACGGTTAAATAGAGCAAATTCTTAGAACGAAAGACGTGTCCGAAACATTCCAAAATAGAAATATTTTTTTTCTTTTGATAAGCATTTATTCTTTTTTGCAAAGCATCACTGCGTAATTTGGCTGTATATCCTTGGGATACAAAATATGCATATAAAGCCATGATGCCACCACAGGCACAAAGGACAACTATCATGATTCTAAAAAAAGACTGATCCCACTTTGTTGGACCATAAATAAAGTTGGGATTAAAAGGAAGATGCATCAGATATGAAGATACAATTCCTGCAAAAACAGAGGAAAGATTCGCGCCCACAGTAAACAAAGCATAAGTTGACTTTGCCTGATCGTGCGAGGACAATTCATTAACCAAGCCCCATAAAAGCATAGACAGCACTGTGGTGGACCAAAGCTCAGCAAAGGTGTAAAACACAGTATGCATCCAGTAACGCACTAAAGATGGTGCGGACTCAAAACTGCTTGGGACTATCATTTGAAGAAAATTAGCGAGAGAATGAAGAGCAAAGACCTCTCTGTATGGCCAAAGGACAAAGACATAAAGCGCAAAATATGAAATAAAAGTCATAATCACGATCCAAAAGACCCGATCTCTATCAAAAAAACGATCTAAAGACAAAAAATACCAAGTAAATAATATAGAACCCGGAGTCACAGCAAAAGGCTTGAGATACGTCAAGGCTTCTGCACCAGCACCTGGAGTATACATAATAATGCTTTTTTTCATGGGCATTAAAGTATTGTACACAAAAGCAACCAAGAAAAATAAAAAGAACAAAATCCAAACTCTTTCTACCTCCTCAGACTTGAGCGGGTAAATCCAAGTAATTGCTCTCCAGATGGGAGAAAACAAATACTGCAGAGTGGTCCTAAGATATTGCGTCATCTAAATCTCTTCCGTTTGTTAATATACTGTACCTAAAAAGAACTCGCTTTCACTTCGCTCAACTGTTGACTAGTTTCTTGCAAATATTTTTGACGACGACGTGTTTTATCCAAAACATCGCCAGCGAGCTGCCCACACGCTCCAAGGATATCTGGGCCACGTGTCTTACGAATTGTTGTAATAATATGTTTTGAGCGTAAAACTTCAGCAAAAGCCTTTATCTGATTGTCAGAGCTACAACGATATCGAGCTGTTGGATACGAGTTAAAGGGGATTAAATTCACCTTCGCTTGTCCTGAAACATATCGGCCAATTAATTTTGATAATTGCTGTGCATGTTGAATATGATCATTAACTCCATCCAGCATAACATACTCAATTGTCACATGCATTTGTCTTTGACTCTGTTTTAGATACCTAGAGACCGTCGTCATAAGTAAATCAATAGGATATTTCTTATTAATCGGTACAAGTTCTGAGCGCAAATCATCATTAGGCGCATGCAAAGAAAGCGCTAATGCGACATCTGTTTTTTCAATCATTTGCTCTAATCCAGGCACAACTCCTGAAGTACTAATTGTCACGCGACGCTTGGAAAGCCCGTAAGCAAAATCGCTGATAAAAATAGAGGCTGCGATTAAAACCGCTTCACAATTTCTTAAAGGCTCACCCATGCCCATAAAAACCACATTTGTGACTGGAGAATGCTTGGGATTTAAAGGCTCACTCTGTTGTCGTTTTAATAATAGAGATTGAACAAACCAGAGCTGGGACACAATTTCTCCGCTTGACAGGTTCCGATCAAATCCTTGAGTTGCTGTGTGGCAGAACTGGCAATTGAGTTCACAGCCTACTTGAGATGAAATGCAAAGTGTTTTTCGTGTTTCTTCTGGAATCAGCACAATTTCTACAGCCGATCGCTTATCTTCTGTTTTTATCAACCATTTTTCTGTGCCATCTATTGAAACCTGATGAGATACCACCTCAATTTCAGGAAAATAGAACCAAGATTGCATCTTGGCACGCAACTCTTTCGATAAATTTGTCATTTCATCGAAATCTGTTAAAAAAGATTGATGAACCCACTGCAAAATCTGTTGGGCACGAAACGGTTTTTCTCCTTGCTCTTTAAAAAAAGACTCGAGACACGCTTGGCTCATGCCAACAATATTTTTTTTCTCTGCAATTTGTGAGTTCATCATAATACCTAAAATCTTAACGAGTACGAGGGCAAAGCTCTTCTTGATGAAAGAAGAAAGCAATTTCATTCATAGCGTTCTCTACACTATCTGAGCCGTGCACAGCATTTTCATCAATACTGTCACCAAACAATGCACGCACTGTTCCTTCTGCTGCCTGAGCGGGATTTGTTGCACCCATGAGTTCACGATGACGTAAAACTGCATTATCACCTTCTAAAACAGAAACAAGCACAGGGCCTGAGACCATAAAAGCAACGAGATCAGCGAAGAAAGAGCGTTCTTTATGAATGGCATAAAAGCTTTCAGCTTGACTTTGGCTGAGATGCACCATTTTTGCAGCAACAATACGCAAACCGCCGCGCTCATAAATATTCAGAATTGATCCGATACAATTTTTTGCTACTGCATCAGGTTTTACGATAGAAAGTGTTTTTTCCATGATCATTTTTATTTTTTTAAATATGTTGTTTTATTATATCGTCTTACCAAAGATGAGCGCAAGAAAAACCTATAGACCGAAATAGCATTCAGTAGAAATTTTTTACTCTTCGATACTAAAACTTTCGCCACAACCACAAAAAAACTTCGCTGTCTCATGGGTCCATTTTACTGAAAATCCGCCATGTTCAGGAAGACTTTCACAGCGCAACACGCGAAAAATCTCTTTCGCAATTTTTTGATCAACAGCCAAAGTCGTTGTTTGTCCAAGATCTAGCGTATAAAAAGCCTCTTGTTGATCCTGATTAAGACACTGTTCAATTTCAAATGTATAGGCATAACCTGAGCAACCGCTTTTTTTCAGACCAACAACTATGATCTGCGATCCAATCGTTTCTTTCCAAAAATCCAAAACATCTGAGCTCACAATAAATTGAAATGCACGATCTTGAGAATAGAATGATTTTTCCATAAAAGCTCCTTATAATTTACAATGATCTAAGGCCGAAAAAAACAGATCGATCTCCTCTTGGGTGTTAGCAGGGCCTACACTCATGCGAACCATGTTTTTTTGAGACAAAGGATCAATACCATAGCGCAATAAAGAAGGCGCGGGCTGACCAAGATGACAAGTGCTGGCTTGTGAGAAAGAAAAGCCTTTTTCTTTCAAAGAGACAATCATTTTTTCTGCATGCTCAGAAAGAATTAAAAAAGAATAAATGTGTGAAAGCCGTTCTTCTAAATGGATAGGACTCAAAGAAAGCAACCAAGAACGATCTAAGACATGGTTTTGAATCCTTAAGCTTAAGCGCTCACAATGTTTTTTATAACGTTCCGTGAGTGTCCAAGCGCGTACGGCTTCAAAAAATGCATAAATCAATACCAAAGGTAAGGTCCCAGCTCGTTTTGCATACTGCTGCCTTCCGCCGACAAATATCGATGAAATGTGTTTTTGAGCAACAGTTTTGATATATAAAGCGCCTAATCCACAAAAAGCACCAATCTTATGTGCACTGATTGCGGCCGAGCTACATGGTAAAGCATGCATATCTATCGTAGATTTTGCAAACGATTGTGCTAAGTCGAGGTGGACCCACGCGCCTGCTTGATGAAAAAATGCAGCAATATTTTTCATTTTTTGATCATAAAGACCTAATTCATTGTCGCCCCAAGAACTCAGATAGGCAACATGCCTGGGATCGCAAATTTGTGATAACTTTTGATCAATTTCTTGCTCCTCATCTTTCAAAACAGTCAAATACTCATATGTCCAGCCTTTCTCTTGAGCTAAACGTATAGCAGATTTTTCTAAAGATGAATGCAATAAGGGGTGTAGCACAAGATGCTGAATATGCGTTTGAGCGCCCAAAATGGCTACAGCCCAATTATTGGATTCTGTAGCACCACTTGTCCAATACCATTCGATAGGTGCAACTCCTAAAGATTCTAAAAAACACATGAGATCTTGCTGATAACGTTCTTTCAAAAATAGGCCTATACGATGCTGGCCATCAAGATTCCATCCCCATTTAAGACTCTCCTCTTCTAACAACTGCGCTAAAAGAGCATCACGAACCTCACTTAAAAGAGGCATTGCACTCGCTGTGTCTAAAAAAACTGCTCGAGATTCGAGTTTTTTAGCCATGCTCGCTTACCCCTTTCAGAAAACCAAACAAAAAATCTAAATCTTCTTGCTTATGTATCGCATGCTGCAAAAGCAATCTCAATCGCTTCAGCGTTTGCTCTGTCGTTGTTCGTTGAGAAAATTTTTGCATTTTGGAAGAAAAAACGATTTCCTCCAAATAACGATCAAAAGCTTTTTGAGCAGAGGCTGATGGCGGAGTCGCAATAGAAGACGACAAAGCTTTTTCTATAGAATGGCTTTTTAAAAAATGCATTCTCAGTACATAGGTTACAATTTGCACTGCTTGACTCAAATTTAATGAATGATAATGCAGCAAATCAGATGTTTCAATTTCACAGATATAGTGGCAATAAGAGAGCTCATCATTATTCAGTCCGCTTTTTTCACACCCAAACAGCAATCCAATTTGTGAAAAAGTTTTATTTTCGATCAGAGGCCCTAGTTCGTGTAGATAAAGAGGCAGCGGACCGATAGAGCGCTCTCGCAAGCAAAATCCAATTCGTAAATCGCACAAAGCAGCCCATTCACTCACATGGTTAAAACACCTCATTGGCTCTAGCACAGTGTTAGCCGCGTGTGAAGCCAAGGTATAAGCTCTTGGATCAAAAGGATCGCAATGAGGAGAGATCACAGAAAGGCTGGGGAAGCCCATCACTGCGCATGCTCGTGCTGCTGCACCAATATTTTCTGGAAAAAATGGCTGCGCAAGTCCAATTAAAACATTTTGCCCAATTTCAGGAATACTCATAAAACAAAGAGAGCTCTTTCTATATTGTCTGTTTTTTTGTATGATTATATCTCATCTTAAGCTCTTGAGAAATATATTTTTATGCATCCTTTGGTCAATTACGCTATTAAAGTTCTAAGAAAACACAGCAAAAAATGGATCACCTTTTTTGATAATGAATGTTGCGATCCGATTTACAGCCCTGATGAGTTAAAAAAACTGTATCAGAATCATGCGAGTGCTATTTTTGAAAAAATCCGCTCAGATATGCTGTATGGCGATCAAGAATCCGATGTCTTTTTTGATTGTTCTTTCTTTAAAAATAGCTTTTCTCTGAAAGACGCTTCAAAATACTGGTATTTTTCAGAACTCGATGGAATAGAGAATTTTCTTTCTGGTGTCGGAATTTTTAAACTCTCTATGTCTTATATTGAAAATGATTCCGTCAAAGCTACCATTTTTTTCGACCTTATAGGCGATGATATTGTTTGTGCGCTAGAAGGTTACGGTGCGCAGAAAAATGAAAAACGCTTAAGATGCGAGCCCAAAACACACTCATCCCTATTCTGCACAAACTCAGAGAAAGCCGTATCTTTATTTGCTCCCCATCATCTACATCCTCGCATTTTAGGATCAATAGATAGCGAAATTGGACTCATCTTAGAAGGTAAAGTGGCTTTTGGGCTATATAAAAACCTAGAACTTTTTGCAGCTCAGCGACTGTTGCTAAAAGAATCTTTATGCTCATGCTTTGAGATCACTCTTGAAGACAAAAAACACTTTTTAATAGGCCACAAAACAATTATCGGTAAAATCGCAGAAGTGTTGAGATAAAACACCCTCTTCAAATCGAAACAGTTTTGATATGAAATAATCGCACACCATCTTGATCTTGGGGAAGCAATAGAAACCCATTCCCCAAGCCTAGAACGCAATCTCCTTGACCAGGGCCTGAAATTTTCCCCCCTAAAAACTCATGACTGCTATCAATCAGCTCAATCAAAGAATCCATCAACTCTGAACTCATTGCTAATTTTTTCTGCAAAATATAGCTCTCTGTCATCAGCTCACCCAAACGATGCAAATTTTCCCTAGAGAGCGCAGACATCGCTTGCGATGTAATATTTTGCATAGATTGCAATATTTTTGATATTTCAATCGGCTTGTGATTCATCAGAGCATCGATTCTTTCTTTTCCCAAGAGATATGAGCCCCGTGAACCGGTATAAATCGCTACTAGATCCATAGAACATCGATATTTTACAAGGTCTCCGTCATGCAAACCGTAAGCAATTGTACATCCATAAAAAGAAGAGAGGAATGATGCGATTTCTAAATTATGTGAAATATTTTGAGAAATCAAAAAAAGCTTTTCCAAAATCCGCTCTTCCGAAGAAACACCTGCGCTCTGAGCAAGGGCTTTTAGCAAAGCAACAATCAATGCAGTTGAGCTTCCAATACCTACAAAACTATCTATTGTTGATAAGACTTTAATTGTCATACCATGCTTTAAATATTCGGGACAACAAGAAAACAGTGGTACCAACCAAGAACGAAATTTATTTGATTCTTGCCAATTAGATAAAGAGAGTTGTTCCTGACCAAAAACAGAATCTATAAAAATCATATCATCGTCTCTCAGCGTTAAATTAATCGTCACCGATTGATCAATCGCACAAGCAATAGCATATCCTTTTTGATAATGAAACGCATATTCTCCAAAAAGCATCATACTCGCGTATGCGCGATGCCTAAAAGTTTCTGACGTTGACATGAGTTACTCCTTAATATTTGCAAGTTTCTGAGATCGGACTAGTCAATCAATAAGCAGCTTATTAATCTCTTTTCTTTTTCGAGGTCTGTGTAACCGTCGCAGTGTTATAAAACAAACTACATGCTCCGTTCATGCATGATTGCAATGCCGCCATTAAGCGCTTTTCCTGTGGATTGACTTTTACATATCCATCATGCGCTTGTACCACGGAATCCAGTGTGTTTTTATCAAAATTTGTGCGAACCTCAATTTGTGCATGGCCTCTAGGTGAGACGAGTTTAGCAGAAATGGAATTCGCTAAAGGATCGGGGTTTTTGGACAGCAACAATCGCATTTCTTGAATTTCTGCCGATGTAAACGAAATATCTTTATAATCCATTTTGTCTGGATCAATCGATTTAATCTTCGGTTTATCAGTTGCTGACATTACGTTTTGTAAAAGTTTTATTTCATCTGCATTCAACTGAGATAATGCACAAGAAGTATCCGCTTTTAAACTCTCAGCCACTTCAGGTCGCTTATAAAAATCAGCCCTTGCATTCGCAATAGATTTACCATCTACTAAGTCACAAATCTCGCTCCCCAGAGCCTTCCTAGCCTCTTCAACATAAGAGGTGCCTTCTTTCTTATCAATCTGTTCTAAAGCAGCCAGCTCTTTTTGAATGGCACGAATTTGCTTAGAGAGTGCAGATTCTTGAGATCGTGTATAGGCATTATTTTGATTTTGCAAAAAAATCAATAACATGGCGAGCTTTTCCAGTGCTTCTATAATAAATTCACCTTTTTGGTTAAAAAAAGATGCAAAAGAAGATATGCTCACTAAATCAACGCGCTGCCCCTCAATCACCACTTTAGAAGGCTTCTCGCTGATAGATAAAGTCAAACTTTCTCTACTCTCTGATAGCGAATCTATGCTTGCAGAACTTTGTCTTGCCTTAGGGTCTGGAGACAAACTCTGACTGCTTGAGACAGAAGTGCGATTGGTGTTTGAAGAAACGCCAGAATGCGTATGCGATTTTTCCTTCTCTTTACGATATTCAGTCAAATCTTTCAACCCATTAGAAAGAGTCAGAAGCATTTTTTCATAATATAAATCTTTGCTGGTCTGAACGGTATAAAGAGAATCTTTATACGTGACTTGAACTGTTTTTCTTTTTTTCAAACGATCTAAATCGAGTAAAACATCATCAGAAACAGGTAAACAACTTAAGGGAGGGTACTTTTGAGTTGAAACGGGTGGCGTCTTCAAAGGTGATGAAGAAGCGCTAGAGATCGGGTTTTGATCAATTGCTGTTGACGTAGAAATTTGACCAACATTTGGATCAGGATTCTGCGTTGTTACTGTTGGTTCAGTTGCTGGTACAGGACTAGTCATAAAAATTCTCCTTTAAGCCGCACTAGAACTATCGGGATAGAAATTGTTTTCTCGATGGTAAAGCGGCAAATTGAGAAAATGCATCATCATTGTATCTGTCACAGGAAGACGAAAATTAATCCATGGAATATAAGAAATATAGGCAAGAGCGCGTAATGCAATTCCTCTCGAACTCAAGGAGCGCCCTAAGAGATCGGGTTTATCCAGATAAAGCTCATTAAAATAGCTGATAAAAAAAGCATTCGACGCGGTCAGATCAATTTCTGGATGCTCTATTATCCAATCACAATAAACACGTTTACGATCAGATATAGAAAGTGCATACACAATAGGTATTAGAAATGATAAATTGTTTTCTATTGCTGCAATCACTAAAAGATACCCTAAGTACCCTTCATGCACATATTTTTGAATGAGCTCCGTAGGTCGCATTTGTTCATGGATAATCTGGGTATACTTTTCTATAAGCTGAGGAGTTTTACAAACAGATTCAAAATGTTCCTTATAATTTAATGGAACCCCGTAATATTCGAGTTCATAGTTTGCCATAATATATTCTTATCAAGAAAAACCTCTCTGTAGAGTAATATCGACAAAGAGGCATATAAACTTAAGAATTATTTTGAGCAAATAGTAAAATTTCTTTTACCATTTCATCAAGAATGGAGCCTTTTTCTTTTTCTGGATCTTGCAAAAGTCCTGAAGTACCAGAAGTGCCTTTACGCTGCTCTAAACGGGTTGCAACAAAACTTGCTGCGCTTCCTCCAGGATATAGCTTAGCAAGAATACGTCTAGCTTTTTCAGGTCCAATTTTTTTATATAGCTCATTTCTAATAAATGCATCTTCAGCTGTTGTATTAAAAGCCCAAAGCTCAATCGGACCTAATGTTAATGTGTATAACTGAGTATATATACCACTTTTTGTTGCAAATTGAGCCAAGAAAGTTGCACCCCCAGCTCTTGGTCCATGAACACGAGTGCTCAAGGCAATTTCGTCAGTTTTAGAAAGACCAAATGTTTTAACAGATTTTTCAATCGCTGTTTTAGGACCAGCATCCAATATAAAGACGGAAGTACCAAATTCCACCATCACCGGATCAAAATCTTCTAAAGCCTGTGAAAGAAGACAAACTTGAACCTTCCATTTTCTACCTTCTCTCATATCCATTAAAACTTGATTCCGCACCGCTAACGCTTTTGAAGTACGGTGAAATTCATCAAACACAATTCGCTTAGCATCTTCTCGAATTTCTTTAATACGCTCTCCATGAAATCCGTGATAAGCAACTGGAATGTCGTTCAGATTATCTTGAGAAAGATAGTAGTCTTTCGCTAAAATAAAACGCGCTAACATATACATGATCGCTGTTTGGCGATCTGCTGTCTCTCCGCCGCTCTTTGCCACTTCATCAAGATCTAAAGAAATCACACGACCTTCTCCGAGATCAAAAGCAGTAACTCGCGATAAAATAGGATATTCTCTCACAGCAGCAGAGACCATGCGCCCAAAAGCAGAAACCAGTGTTTCTCCTGTAGGAGCTTTCATTGTTCCATATAGATCTGAGACCGTTGTGGTTCTGGAAATTTGCACTGAATCTGCGAGCAAAGGGACTGCTTGTCTTTGTGCTAAATACGCTAATCGAATTTGACCACTATGAAAGAGTGCATCCGTGACTTCCCACCAAGAGGTTTTTTCATCAGTTTTGAAATCATCAATTTTAGATAACCCCTGATCAATTTCTAAATCAATTCCAAGGGAATACAAAGTGGGCTCATATCGATCGGACTTTTGCTTATACAACTCATCAACGATTAAACCACACATATCTGAAATACCATCATAAGGCTTAGTCATCCCAACGGGTGTACAGAGTAAGGAGAGAAAATTCACAATAAATCCACGCTCTTGCGGTGTTGGAAAGCGTGCACCCAGCTGCGTGTCAAATGGATTAATAGAAAAATCCGGTGTCATTCTCATTCGATGATACGCTACAAAATGCTTTTTATGTGCAGGCAAAGCCTCTTTTAAAAGAGAGATCAAACCACTACTTGATGGCCCAATATCAACAACTGCTATTCGAGGTAAGCGAATAATACCTGGCTGTAGACAAAGCCCCAAATTTAAAGCATTTGATAAAACAGATTTACCCGATCCTGGTCTGGCATAAATCAGATCAATCCATGTTGTTTGTTGAGGTGATCCAGGCTGATAGAGCAAGGGCTTTCCATCTGGGCTTCTAAAAACAATAGACCCGTATGTCCATGTTGAAGTTGGACGAGTGACTGGTAACATACTACAGGCTTCCATCAAAGGAGTCGCGGTCGGTTCGGCCACATGATTTTTCGAGAGCCCTAAACAAGTAGACATGAACGAAGCAAAACTATCCCCTGAAAATTCTGAAATATCACAATATCCCCACGCCTGGACAGCCTTGATCACTTCTGCCATACGCCCACGCAGTAATTTTGGTTCTGATTCTGGAGCCCATGTTGTAAATCCGACACGAAACGCAATGACAGCTTCGTCCGAAGAAATTTCTAGTTTTTTTAGCATCTTAATAGAGTCTGCTATCAAGCTATTATAAGCACCTGCAAAAGATAAAATACCCGAGATGGCTTCTTTAGTTGCTAAAGATTTTGTGCCTCCACTTTTCAGTTGATAAGAAATTCTCCAAGGCACATGAGTTGCCTGTAATCGCGCAAACAGCTCTTGGAATGGCTTAAGGTCTTTCGGGAATATATCAATTGTTGCAGTAGAATAGATCAGATCTCCAACTCGCACCGTACGCAAATCAATAATTTCTGCATCTCGTGGAAAAAGCTGCTCTGATAAAGGCGGATAAAATATACTAGAAATATCATCATTAATATTCATCCGCATAGTTAAAGCATCGCCTGGTAAAAAGGCTTGCCAATCTGAAGATGTCGCTAAATAATCGACACTTGCACGCATTCTATTTAAAGATTCGTAGACATCAAGAAGCTGACAGTGCAAACCAGCAATTGCAATTTCATTCAAAACTGTGTTTGTAAAAGCATGATGTGCCTCTCTCATTTGAGGAATTGTAACTATCATATTTTGACTATAGGGCATAGCGGGATATTTGACGCTTGAAAGTGCTGCCTTTTTTTCTTCATGTGCTATCTTCGCTTGCTCTCTGCTCATCACCTCTGGTAATGTCCATATGACTAAGTAACACTGCTCAAAATGACACACTTCTTGCAACAATGTCTGCCTCTCTTCAAAAAGATCGTCGAGTTGCAGCTCTAAGCGTTCTGCGGTATTTTTAGAAGGTTTTAAAATACCTTGCATTTGAGATCCAGAGCGATCTTGATCATACTCAAAATAGATTTGAATATTATATCCCGGTTGTGTCAGACCACTTTTCAAAGCGCCATGCACATGCTCTAAGATTTTATGATATTCTTCTGGCCCAACAAGTTTTGTAGAGCCATTCACTCGAATGACTGAAACCAAAGCACCATCTGTTCCAACTAAAGCATATCTCGACTCTGCTGTTTCTAAATCACAGTAGGATTTGACTGTTTGTCCTAAAGATTGATTGAGCCATCCAATAAAAGAATCAATTGCGCCGAAAAAACCTGTTGTTGTTCGCATAATCTTATCCTTGATAAAAAATATATTTCTTAAGTGTTTTTGGTTGAAGTGCCATCCATAAGCGTATTCTCATAATACAAACTCATTCCAGTCAAAGAATCTGCCGAATCAAAAAAAGAATAATATAAATAAGAGGTGGTTGAAGGAAGATAGATCAGAAAAACACCCATAATAATAAAAATAGGCCCTGCCATAAACGGCACACTGTTTGGCATTTCTTTATTCTGTTTGATTTTGAGAACTCCGCTGATAATAAAAACCGTCCCCATAATATATGCGAATCCGGTGAGCAAGGTCGTGTATGGCGGTAGCTGCTTTGTCAAATTGACGGCAAGATCGCCGACCGTTAAAGATGACGAAGCATATGCAGCACTAAAACACAACCACCCGAAGATCAGATGTATCCCAAATTGAAGGTATCGCATGATTTCACTGATAGAGAATTTCTTTTTATAGTATAACAGCGATCTGAAATATCGCCCTAAAAAAAAAGCCCGATTTTTCGGGCTTTTTTAGGACTATCAAAATTCGAGAACAAATTATGCAAGCAAATTTGTTGTCCCTGCAATCCCTGCTGATGTTCCATCTGCGAAAATAGATCCACCTGCGGTTCCTAAGAAAGTTGGGAGATAAACAAGTAGCAAGCCAACTACGCAAAGTGTCGCACCTGTGCCTAATGGATTTTGCTGTGGGTTATCTTTCCAAGCCTTAATCTTCATAATGCCCGCGATGAAAATTATAGAACCGAGAAGAGTAGCTCCACCTGTGACCATAGACATAATGGCAGAAAATTGCTTTTGCAATTGTCCAGCCATAGCTCCGATTCCAGTGCTACTTGAACTGCTCGCAAAAGTGAAAGAAGAAGCCATAGCGGCCATAGCTGTAACGAGGCGTTTTGTTAAGATACTCATAATTGAAACTCCTTTTATTTGTGAAAGAAACGAAACAGCGATTGCAATCTCGATCCCTTAATATTCCAATACACACTTACATTATAACATGTTCCACGATTTTGTGTTTTTTAACGCACGATTGAAGCGATTTTTTTTTCAAAAAATCAAATAATTCTTAACTTTCAATAAAATAAACATTCGAATATTCTTCAGCATTATTTTTTAAAATATTTTTTTCTGGCACATATCTGAGAAATTTGAAAATAGGATGAGTCATTTTTTTAGGGTTCAAAAAAATATCTAACAAACCCTGTGCGAAAATTTCAACTTTATGGCTATTTTTTCCCAATATTTTCTCCATATAATCTTTACGCTCATCCAAAGTTGTAAAAAGCTCATTCAATTTCGTTTGATACATACTATGTTTATACAAAATTGCAACAGATGCACGCAGCAAATGATTTAATTGTATCTGTGATAACTCAGGCAAATAAATAATCGTCCCTTGAAAATTTGGATCTTGTCCGTATCCGTCCACAAATAAAAGAGGGATGCACAGCGAACAACCAGGCACAATATTTTCACGGCTTCTATCCTGATAATCATGATTTTTATTTACAAGCTCGAGAGAAGAAGACTGATATCCACAATAAGCGCACTTATTCGAATGATCAGCTAAAACAAGATCTTTAATTCTTTGGTAATTTAGTGATTTTTTTCTATTTTCAAATTTTTTCCAATTCCCTGGCTTTACATGAAACGCAAGAGGAAGCAGTTCTCCCATATCAAGACCCATCCTTTTATACTTTTATGATTCCAAATGTAAATTGTATTGCTTGTACCGTACCCCAAACATTATAAATCATGACTCCTGCAATAACATGAATCATCCCTTTAGTGATGGTACCCGGTTGCGTCCCCTGCTCTCCGGCTTTGGACATAAGCAAAAGTCCCCTAAAAAAAGATATTACTCCTATAAGCCTGCAATAACGAGTAATAAGATTGTATACATTGCTCCAATTTACAGTTGTATCTGTGCCAGTATAAGTAGCCGTGCCTAATTCTGTCGTACCGTAGATTGTATAAAGTGCAGTATTAAAAAAGTTGGGAAAATAAATGAGAAAAAATCCCACAATAATATAGACAAAAGGCCCTGCTATTTCTCCACCACGACCTCCTTGATTGAGGTTTTGCCCTAAAGCCTTATACAGCGCTATACCTCTCATAATCATGACGATGCCAGCAATATAGCTAATCACCATGACAAGCATTTCAAGATCAACTGCTGTAGCAAAAAGATTTTTATAGGCCTGCTGGGAATCAAAGGAGTAAGTATTCCCAAAAACAATTAATGATGTTGTACTCACCCGTCAACGCTCCTATATTTGTAAAAGGTGCTCTGATTAATATCTGAGCACCTGCCCATTTGATAAAATGATAATTCCTTGCTTTGAGTCGATGGTAACGATTTTTCCCAGATCTGGAATTTCCTGCCCTTCAGTCACAGAAATAATAACATTTTGATGATTTCTAATCCAAGCTCTTCCAGGAATAATCGCATGCACATGATATTCAGGGGTCAGATTAATTTTGACCTTATCTATTTGTGATAAAGATTCGAGATCTTGAGCGATATACGATTCAATTTTTTCCAACCGCTTTTCATTTTCTTGATGCTTAGAAATAATAGCTTGTAAATCTTTTAAAACACGTTGCTGATCTGCTTGGATCTGACTCAAACGATCATTCATCTCTTTCGTTTGTTTTTGAGAAAGGTCCTGCATATTTTTATTCATTTTATCCATTTTAGCAGCTTGAGATTCCATCATTTTTTGAGTATCGCTCTGATGCTGTAATAGCTGCTTATTCAGATGTTCATATGCATCCTTTTCGGAATCAGATTGTGACTTTATTGCACTTTGTGTTTCTTGTTTGTTTGATGAAGAAGCAGATTTTTCCTTTTGCATTTCAGCAATCTGAGCTGCAGAAATGGCATCTTTACGCTCAACTTCCTTAATGGCACTTTCCACTCTCTGCATCAGTTTTTGCACTTCAGAATTTTGTGCATTGAGTGCTGCAAAATGCATATCAAGACGATTATAATGATTTATAGATGCGGTTGATTGCATACTTGAATCATGAGCTTCAGGAGTACTCATGCGGCCATCTTGAGAGGGCTGCTGCGCAATCTGCCCTCTAGACTGTTCTACAGCTTTGTCTTTCTGCACAGTGTCAGTGCCACTTGAAGATAACTTTGTCTCTTTTCCTGCCTGAACATTATTCTCACTTTCCAAACTCACTGCTTTCACATCGGCAGCCTGTACATCTTTTGAAGGCACACTGCTGATGTCTTTAGACTGTTCTACAGCTTTGTCTTTCTGCACAGTGTCAGTGCCACTTGAAGATGACTTTGTCTCTTTTCCTGCCTGAACATTGTTCTCATTTTCAAAACTCACTGCTTTCATATCGGCAGCCTGTACATCTTTTGAAGGTGCACTGCTGATGTCTTTAGATTGATCAATCGGCGCTTTTTTAGGAGCACTCGTCGTATCATGACGATCATCACAATCAGATAGATTGTCTTTAGAAATAGTAGGGGCACCATCTTCTACTAAATGATCTTTTTTTCCTGCTACTCCCTCTTCATGCGAATCTTGAGAATCTAGAGAAACCGTCATATGTTGTGATATCGTTGCATCGATGGCATATTGGGCATAAATCACTGAATCACTTTTCTCTATCATGATGAGATCAGGGGCGTCTTTTAATATATCTACAGAATTAAAAGCGATATTTTCAGATTGCTGTGTGATCGCAGGCAAATGAGGGTCGTTATTTGCCTCATCTGTCTGAGTTTTATGCTCTAAATTGGAATCTAAAGCAGCTTCATTCTCTATAAAATCAGCATCCTCTTCCTGATTATCACCAAGCACAGAAAATTCATAACTTTCAATCGGAATTGATAAATCTTGAACCTGATTTTCAGCCACATATACATAATCATCATAACTCACTTTTGCAAGCCCATCATAATGCTCCGTATTCGAGTATGGTTTTTCAATATCGCTTTCTATAGAAGCGGGTGCTTGATGTACACCCTCTGTCTCATATGCACCATGTACAGAATCTGAAATGACATGCTGCTCAGAGTCCGTATCGTCATGCTTAATTGTTTCTGAATTCAGTGACTCAGTCTGATTTTGAATTGGCAAAGCCTGATCTGTTGATTTCAATTCTTCTTGGGGTGTTGCGGGATGCTCATGAACAGAGGGAATATTATCTGTCTCCTGAACGGCTTGATCTTGAGGATGCTGTGCAGAAATCACATATTGTTTTGGTTCCAATTCCTCTTTGTGCGATTTGGTTTTTGAAAAATCATTAAAATAATAATATCCTAAAAGAGCAATACTCATCACAGTAATAGCTAATTGTTTGTTGAGTGTTTTGGGAATCTCCATATTCCCATTGTTTGATGAGGATTCATCTTGGAATGATTCAAAATCGAAATCTAACTTGTCTTTATCTGAATTTTTATTGTTATTCATTTGGATATCCTTATGACTCTAAAACAAAATCGCTAGTAAACATTAATCCGATGGGAGTACCGCGCTCGACTCGATATGTCGCTGGACGACTGCCCACTTTACGAAGATTCGACACAATATCATCTGCTACAGGTGTCCCCAAAGAAGACAGACCACTCGTCGAAGAACTTGAGCTAGTGGAAGAAGAGCCCGAAGAAGTATTGGATGATGCATTATTACTACTGCCCGAAGTTGCAGCAGAAGTCGCAGCATTAGAACCTTGCTCCAAAGCACCTGCTAAAAGTAAAGCACTGTATCTTTGTCCATAATGATAATTAGCATACGACTCTACGGCTGGAGCCAAAGTTTCAGGATCGATAGCCTGCAAGGACACTGCTTGAGAATGCTGAGCTAGGGGCCGAGATAGCGTTGAAAATGTAATATTTAAGCCTGTAGCCCAAGAATCACCGTCTACAGATGTAGTGCCTAACAACGTTGAGCCTGCGAGTGGTCCGCTAGTAATTTTAGCTAAAATAGGCCCCCCATTATCACTATTATAATCCGTTTGAATAACACCATAAATAATACTTCCAGCTTTATACAAAGGTGTTTTAGCTATCGTGGGTGTTGTGTTTTTTTCTGCCGTTTTAACATTATTATTAGAACCTGCAACATAGCTTTGCTTAGACGGAGTTCCGTACACTTTCGTAACATTTGCAATATCTGTCAGATATCCATTCACAAGATTTTCCAATTCTTTAGATTGCTGTTTGTTTTTTTCCACATCAGCTCTGGCTTGCTCGACCTGCTTCCGTTTATCTTCTTGTTCTTTTTTGATTTTATCCAAACGTGCTTGCTGCTCTTTCAATCTTTTATCAGCCTCTTCTTGTGCTTTTTTAAGATTATCTTCTCGTGTTGGTTTTTTTTCTTCTTCAGGTGTTTTTCTCATTTCTTTAAAAAATTCCTGATCATTTTGATCTGGCTCTGTCTTATTTACCAAAGTCGGTAAGGCAGATTGCCCAGTTTTTTTTGCTTCATTAGCTCTTTTTTCGTTTTCTTTTTCCTGCAATTCTTTGTAACGAGCATTATCTTTAACTGAGCCAGGCACTGAAGATATTGATGGAGGCTGCGCCATTTTAACCTTGACTGTATCTGGTTGCGCACTTTTTCCTGTAAAAAAAGATAAGAGAAAGTACACAACAAAGGCTCCTACGCCAATCACAAGAAACGATCTGATTTTGGATGGTTGTTTATACGACATAAACTTAAAGCCCCTTTATACTTAATGTTTTTGGAGATCCCTGGCGAGAAATCACAATCGAGTTGACCCTCTCCAACTTGTACACTTTTGTTCCATCAGAGCTCATGGTCGTAGACAGCCATGCTGGAGAAAGCAAAGTATCTTTTGTGCGAATAAAAATGTAGGGGCCTTCTGACCATGCCTGCGCATAAACAGGATCGACGACTAAACTTTGTGCGTAAGCTGGAGGATTTGCTGCCAAATAAGCTAGCAACTGTGTGTCAATCAGCTCTGCTCGATTATTCAGCGTATATGTTTCTTTAGCATTTGGACCTTTATCTGGAATGGTTAAATCTACGCGATAATCTATCTCACCTTGGTTCGAGGAGAGATTCATCATGATGGGAGTTGCCAAACCCTGTAACCGAATCCCGATATTCGCCAAAGCCCAGCGCTTCATAGCTTGAATAAATAATGTGTTTGATTGGTTGTCCCACACAATATCAAAAGAATCCGGATTTCCCAATGAGTAATTAGCAATCGGCCAAGGCTGCCCAGTTTGATCAAGAAAAATCACAGAGGTGATGTATCCTTTTGCGAGCCGAATCAGAGGAATTGGCGCTCCTGGTGATAAATTAATTAACTGAGTAGATGTCACTGGCTGCGGAACACCTTTAGGCTCAAAAGACGTAATGGCTAGTTTTTCATCATACGCTGCAAAAATTTGCTGTATTTGCTCTGGAGATAAAGGAAAAACTTTTTCTAGCGCTACATTGAATGCTTTTTCTTCTAGATCATGCGCTGAATCTTCCTGTGAAGAAGCAAAAGAAAGCTGCATGCCTAACAGAAAAAAGACGCAAAGAAAAAGTGCGCTTGGTCTAAAGTTCAAGATCATCATAGTCACACCTTGGTATTATCATCAACAGTAAAAGAGATATTAGAATAAATTTCAAGTTCTCAAGCAATAATTGTCATTATGGACAAACCTTCTGGATATAATGAAAAGTCTTCTCGACGAATAAGAACGGTCATATTCATTTCTTGAATAAACGGATTTTTAGAATTGAGATTATTAAAATATTGCACTCTGTAAGTCCCCTCTAAGCGCCACACATGAACCGTATTTCCAAGAACAAGATTTTTCTTTTTTATTTTTAGAGGATGGACAACATCTACAACAGCAACATATTTATGAATATTTAATGCATAAAACAATCTACTTTTATCAAGAGCAGCCATGTATTGAATATATCCAATCGGATTAAAAAACTCAGCTGCTGCATTCATAATTTTTTGATGAGTGGCAAAATTCATGGAAAGAAGATATTGAATTTTTTTATCTGCCCAAGACTCAACCTCTTCATCATTATACACTGACTGATCGAGAGGATAAAATTTCAATAATTCTCCTATATTATTCGTCATAAAATATACAGGCTTGATCTGATCTCGATTAATGACTCTAATAAAATAGCCACAACTGATAATAGCTGCCAAAAGCGTGAACAAAATTCCTAGCTGATAAAGAACTATTTTTCTGTAAAAAAGATTTCTGTAAATGACAAGCTCATGACTATTCACAATCACTCCTAATTTTTATAAGGAACATTTTAAATCCACATTCTGACTTCATGGAGTATAATAAATTTATTACGATATACTCTTTTTTTTATGCTGGATTTTAGAAATTATCGCAACTTTGCAAGAAATTTATTTTACACAAATATTGCCTTAGCATTTACACTTTTAATATGTCATGCATTTGTTTATTATTTGCTCTTAAGAGATTATCCTAACCCTCATTATATTCAAACAAATGATGGTTTTGTATTTGGTATACAGCCTACACACCCAGAGCTGCCAACAGAACATCGAACTTTGATTTTAAGATACTTGGAATAAGCGCAGAAATAATAAAATTTTCCCATTCTGAGAAGCATCTGGATTGCAACGCGCTTCTCAGAAAAACTCAAGTTAACGTGATCTAAAAGTAGACACGACCACCCCATAAGGATTGTCTGGATTATTTTGTCGACGAATGACTAGCATCAGAGTTCTTTGTTCATTTTTGACAGTTGAAGCACTATCGTAACGAATGAGAATAGGCACTTCGACATACCACTCATAGATATTTTCTAATACCGTACTTCTCCTAATCGATGGCGCCTCTGCTACGATGCATGACAACATAATTTGCTTTGCCATGACATCACTTCGAAAAGAGGCAATATTTGCCAAATACTCCTGATACCCTTCAGGGGTGAAATATTTTTTCATATTTTTTGCTTGGTTATCAAAATGATAAAAATCAAAAGTATGACTTGCAGCTGCGAAGTTAGCAACCCAATTTTGCAATAAACCTTGCGATAAAGATGGCTCATTTAATGCAGGCATTTCAAAAAAACGATTTTCTGCACTGATAGCAAAATATTTCGGTTTTGGTATGCGATAATATAACCCAATCATTGCAAAACATGACACTAAAAGAGTCAGCAGCAATGTCAATACAAGTATGCTGAGCTGAATAGAGCCCTCTGAACGATAGGTTGTTTTAAGATGCGCTGTTGAGTATTCGTTCATAATTAAATCCACCATCCCCGACGATATCGAATAGGCCCTGCAAGACAAACAAACATATATCTATAGGCTCTCATTAATGTAAAATTATATCGCTCCATAATAATCAACAAAATTGCACTAACACCGACTAAGGTAAGAGTCTTAACACTCATAGATGCTAAGCAAATCATGATAGGCCAAACTATAACTGCATCTACGAAAAAAAATTTTGCTCTACGTGCCGTATCTCGCCAATGCGCACCACTTGAATTCGACATGTTAATGTCCTCCTACGTTCGATCTTTTCACTACCATTTCATAGGTTTTCTGATCGATAATGCCTTTATCTAATTTATTTTTAGCATCTTTTTCAATTGGCTGGCCGTATGTCTGCAACAGCTCTCTAATTTTAGCTGTGATCATTTCTACGGGGGTATCTATAAGCTGATCACGAATTTCCGAACTGAACACCAAATATTCTCTTAATGCAGTTCTTTTGCCGTCAACAGTACGCACAAGTTTTTGCCAGATAACAATTCTAAGTGTCTCCAAAATATCTAAGGCTCGTCCATGTCTTTCTTCTGCAGGGAATGTGGAGATCATGCGACGCACACTATCGGCCACCCCATTCGAATGAATTGTTGTATAAACCGGATGTCCGGTCATAGCTGCATCAATTACAGCAGCGATCGTTGCCTCATCACGAGCCTCACCAACTAAAATTAATCTAGGCTTTCTTCGAAGCGCATTGCGAACACCAGCTGAAAATGATGGAAGATGCCTAGGAATTTCAGCTTGAGAAACTACGCAAGAATCTGCCTCAATATTGTCATATACAAATTCAATTGGAGCCTCATAGGTCAGAATTTTTCTATGTGAGTTTTTTTGCTCCGCTATTGAACGGATAATTGACGCCAACAAAGTAGACTTTCCAGAACCAGTCGATCCAGTCACAAGCACAATGCCCTGCTCTGGTGCAAAATTTTGTTTAATTTCTTCTTCAACTTCAACATCATCTAAAGACGGTGGATCAATAGGTATAGAGCGCAATGTAATCTGTATTCCGTCAGCACCATTAATTAAGCATGCTGTTGCGTTCACACGAAATCTTATGCGCTCAAATCGAGAGGGTTTGATTTCATAATTTGTATCCAAATCAACTCCACTGGAGAGCTGTGTTGTGCCATTCGGCCCATAAATATCATTCAGCATTTCGCCTACTTCAGAAGAAAGCATGGCTCTTCCTGTAATAGGATACAGATGACCATAAATTTCTGCGATAATCGGCTCTTGTGTCTGAATAGTTATATCAGATGCTTGATTTTGCACACATTGCAACAAAATCGTATCTAAATGTTGCCGAGACATCCTTGCTGGTGTATTCGCAAAAAGATAGGGGTTTGTCTCTATTTTCATAACATCTTATCTCCACATGATAGCCGGTATATGATACAAAAGAGCACAGAATTTTAATCTACAAAAAAGACATAAGAGTGCCAATTTCTGTGATCATGCTCTAGTAAACTATTTTTGATAATAGTGATAATTTTTTGATTGATATTCATTTGGTTCTGGCTAATTGTCACTCCAGTTTCCACTTCCTCAACCACCGGAGCAGAAATGAGGCCTTGCTGATACAAACGATGAAAATTCACCATGCCAAGATAATCTTGGCTGAGTGAAGCAAGATTATTTTGGAACATGAGAACAGCTTGCTCTTTTCCAGCGTACCATCCTTCCTCTGCATATCTCGACCAAATTTCTTTTTCAACGCTATCTTGAGGCAAAAATGTTTTTTCTGGTAAATGAGGCTCTGGTAAATAGGCAATCAGATAGCCTTTCCAACTTGGTAACGATGATGAAAAAAATCCATTTTTTAAAATTTTAAATGTTCGATCTGCGATAATAAGATGGGTGTCATCCAACTGCTCCACACTCTGCCCGGAAAGCGCTATCACTGGAGGAACTACGTCTTTTTTTAATATTAAAGGTTGGAAATTAAAAATACGATTCAGCTCGGCATCCTTAGCAAGCAGAAGCTGATTGATTTGATGATAGTGATAACGTAAAGAAGCTTGAGATGCATAAATCAATGCAGCATCGCGAATTGTTTCAAAACGCGGACTATTCGCATCATATGGATACAAAACTTTTTCCGGAGAAAGAACACGAATTTGCTCCAAATCCGCATTGATCACTGGATATTTCGAGTTATCACAACCCGCGAGCATCAACGTTCCGACTAAGAAGAAAAAAAATATTTGCATAGACTACCTGTATCGCAATTCAATAAGCTGTTCATCAGGATAAACGACAAGATCGGCTTTATGATGAACCTGTAAGGATGCATCTCGTATGACATCAATCAAAGAAATTGCATCGTGCTGAAATGAAACCAAAGCCGGTATCACAGGCGGCACACCAAGTATTTGGGTCTGATAACCTGTTAAAGAATGCAAATCGATAAGTAATTGCTCTACAGGACCAGACCAATCTATAAAAACTTTTCTATTTAAAATATTAGAATGGTTTGTCACAATATCATGCTGAGGCAAACGAATATGCTCATCTTTAGAAAAGAAAAATTGCGAGAAATTTCGCATGCTTTTTTCTAAGGAGGCGATTTCCTTATTAAGCTCATGATGAATATGTTCTATTGGAAAACGCTCTTCTTTTTTCATATCGCTTTTAGGCGCAGAATAATCCCTATCGTATGCGATATCCGAAGAACAACCAGTCCACACAAGTGAGCAGAGACATATCATCACTGAAAGTGTTTTAGAAAAGCGAGTCACAATAACCTTTGCAAAAAGAAAGTCTACTCCATAGGATAACCGACAACTGGGTTTCTGCAAATACCCGAAAATGTTACTATAGTATAAAATGTTTATCATAAGATGAAATAGACGCTATTATGACGATTCCTGAATATTTTATAGAAATATCAAAAATTTTAAACTGTAAGTTCGAAATGTATGGAAATCCGGTTACGGCAGAAAAAGTATTTTCTCCAGATGGCATGTTACCGTCATTTTTTAAAAAAGCAGAAAGCTTATCCTTATTCGTTTTAAATAAAAATTTAGGAATTGCTTTTGAAAAAACCTCTCAATCGATGAGTGGCGTTCGTGTGAATTGGGATTCTACTGTCCCCGATTCCTACCGTATTTTGTGTCTTCTTGATATCTTTATTGAATTACTTCAAGAAAGTGGCGCAAAGAAAATCATTCGTTTGGACTCTTTACTTTACGATTAACATGAAGGAGTAATTATTATGTCTCAGGGTGGTCAAGGATCGTCAGACAACTCAAACAGCACGCTATGGCTGATAGGGATGGCGGTATGCGGTCTTGTCATGTTTTGGTACTATTTTCAAGACAGTCTGATTTTCTATTATTTGAAAAATAAATATTATCAACTGTGGTTTTTACAACATTTAACATTTTTTTTACCTGACTCAATGGATAATGACATTTTTTCTATGTCGGAATATTTAATTCTCAATCCTGATTCGCAAGACCCTGGTGTCATTTTTTATATTGCCCAAAGAACAGGCTATTATTTTTCTGCCTGCCAATTATTGCTTGGCTTAATCTCTTTCAGATATGTATGGAAAAAAAATGCCCAACTCCGCTATAACAAAAAATATTCGATGATGGATCTCGCGCGACAAGAGCAACAAAATTGGAAAAAAATTATGCCGATTGTTGGCCTCAATCTGATTGATATTGATGTCAACACAGGTCCATGGGCTATGGCATTGACACCCTTACAGTTTGTAAAAAAACACGATCTCATAACCATCGAAACAGTTTTTGATCGCAAATCTCCCTGGAAAAGCGAGGGGGTCAAAAAGATGATTTTGCAAAAAAACAAAGCATATCGTATTTTTGTATCTCAAATGGGGGTACTATGGGAAGGAGCGTATGAGCTACCTGAACACCGCCGAGCTTTATTTGCGCTTTTTCTCGCTCGTATTGAACATGATGCGGATACTGCTGCTAAGCTCGTAGATAGGCTCGCAGAATCTTTTGCGCAAGGTAAACCAGATTTTTCTATGGTTGCGCCTTTAATTGAGAAATATCGGCAATCAAAAAAAGCTGCTCAGTGTATTCAGAGCCATGCTTATGTCATGACCGTCTTGGCATCTATGCTGAAAATAGCAAGAAGCGATGGTGTCCTTCCATCTTCAGATTTTATATGGCTAAAACCTATTGATAGAGAGTTATGGTATATGCTAAACACAATAGGAAGACAAACAGCTTTTTGCGAAGTTTCAGGTCCGTTCGCTCACTGGAAAGCTGAGTTAGAACTTGGTCGTCCTTTATTTAGACCAATTATTGAAGAAGCGATCAGAGGATTAGAAAGCAGTCTTGAAAAAATTGTTTATGTCGAATAACAACTAACAGGGTATCTTATGGGGAATTTCCGCGGCATTGAAGAAAAAAATGAATATTCAGCACGACAAATTGCGCGTGATACTCGTCCTATGGGGATGCGCATTCGTGATGTTTTACTAGAACCCACGAGCACATTAGTCATTTATTTGATTTTATCAGGAGGCGTCTTAGCATTTCCAATTTTTCTTGATGCGTTCTTTGTTCTTCTCGTAATAATGAATTTCTTTTATCTTTCACAACGTCCTTCTTTACCCTTTAAAATTCCTAAAAGCGCCAAGGTTCTTGATTATAACGACACGATTCCGGGAACCAATACAGCCAAGATGGCATCTGGTATATCATTTTTTGGTAATGAGCATGTCACAAATAAAGAATTATGGTTTTCAAATGATGATATGCGAACACACGTACTCATTTTCGGATCAACAGGATCAGGTAAAACAGAAGCTCTCATTTCCTTAGCCTATAACTCTTTATGTCAGGGCAGCGGTTTTATTTACATCGACGGAAAAGGAGATAATGCTCTATATTCTAAAGTGTTTTCCATGGTCCGTGCGATGGGGCGTGATGATGATCTGTTGCTTGTTAATTTCATGACAGGGGCGCGTGATATTATCGGTGCGCAAAAAACACGTCTATCGAATACCATGAATCCTTTCAACCAAGGCTCTTCATCAATGCTTTCTGAGCTTGTCACATCATTAATGGATTCAGGTGGCCAAAGTGGCGATGGTGATATGTGGAAAGGCCGAGCCATATCCTTTGTGCAAGCATTAATGAAAATTTTAGTTGTCATGCGCGATGAGGGAAGACTTTTACTCGATGCGCATACTGTGCGTAACTATTTTATTTTAGAAAAACTCGAACAAATTGTCGTTGATAAAATGTTCCCTCTTGATGATGGATCGCCTGTTCCTTTACACGATCTACCAGATGTTGTTTTACAGCCTTTAAAAATGTACTTGGATAACTTACCTGGTTATGTGCCTGCAAAAAAAGGAAATCAAAGTGGTGAAGTGAGAGAACAGCATGGCTTTATTACCATGCAACTTACTCGCGTTTTTTCCTCATTAGCAGATACATATGGTCATATCATTCGAGCGAATCTTGCAGAAATTGATTTTAAAGATGTCGTTTTAAATAGACGAATTCTTTGTGTACTTCTTCCTGCTTTAGAAAAATCTCCCGATGAATTGTCTAATTTAGGGAAAATCATTGTTGCATCGATTAAAGCAATGATGGCATCTGGATTAGGTGAAGATGTCGAAGGAACATATCAAGACGTCATTCAGAGAAAACCGACAACATCTCCGACTCCCTTCGTTTCGATTATGGATGAATATGGTTACTATGCTGTCAAAGGCTTTGCTGTTGTCCCAGCTCAAGCTCGCTCTTTAGGATTCTCTGCGATATTTGCTGGACAAGATTTACCTGCTTTTCAAAAAGTCTCCAAAGAAGAGGCAGCTTCTATCGGCGCTAATACAAACATAAAAATTTGTATGAAACTTGAAGATCCTGCAGAAACCTGGGACTTTTTTAACAAAGTTGCATCAGAAGCTTATGTCACAAATGTACGAGAATTTTCAATTCAAAGTGAAAGCCTCACACAAACATATAATGACACACGATCTGCGAGTGTTGATAAACGTGGACGTATTGAGTTTCTAGATTTAAAAGATCAGCTGTCTGGAGATGCTCATATTTTTTTCCGTTCAAAAATTGTTCGCGCGCGCATGTTTTATGCAAATCCGAAACCAGCAAAAACAATGCAAGTCAATCAATTTCTTTGTATTGATATTCCTCGCGAAGAAATCTTAGTTGGTCTCGATATTACATTTAGAGCTTTCTACAATGCTTTTTATAAAGATGAATATGAACTTCCTTCTTCTTTAGAGCAAAAAGATTTCTTTGAAAATCTTGCCCTCTCTTTTAATACTGATGACAAGACGACTTTAGAAGAGCGTGCGGTCAATGCTTTAATCAAAGTTTTAGACTATCAGGTTTCTCAAGAAGAAGAATTACTTGAACATGAAAGTGAAGATGCTGTTTTTGAAAATAATATCCATTTGTTTTCAGCCCATCAGTTTCCTGCAGGCGCTCAAGCTTTAATGAAAAAATCTGAAATCGAGCTCTTAACTAAACCGCTTGTTTCAAAGATTCAATGTGCATCGATCATGATTAAAATTGAGCGTAATTGCGGTACTAGCCGCTTAAAAGCAAAACCGATTGTAGATGCTTTTCTTGATGAAATAAGAGAAATGACCTTATACCCTGTTGTCAAAAAAGAACCATTAAATCAAGAAAAAACTCTTTCAATACTGAATGATTTCAAGACGACCTTTGAAAAAGAAATCGCAGAAAAATAAGATTTTTCTGCTAACAGATTATATAGCTCCACATTGATCGCTCATTTTTTTTCATGTACGATCAATGTGCTATCACAAAATTGAAAAATTTTCTCTTTCACGAAAAAACTCATTCTGCGCATTTAAACAGCCTAGTTATCTTTTTTTGATTGCCTTTTTGTATAAACAAGATACTCTGAAATCATATGTTTTTTGAGATCACATTGCGTGCGCGCTATTTTTAAAAATCTGAGTCTTTTATGCCTTTTGATATCATGTATGATCGTGCATTATGTTTTTTTCATGCAACAAAAAGCACTCCATGTTTCTTTGAACGAAATAGATCAGGCGCTCAACAGAGGGTATTGGCATAAAGCAAACTATTTAATTGCAGATCAAAATGAACGAAACACAATGTTGAGCAATCGAAATTTCTATCAACTCAAATATTTTAAATTACTTGCAGATCGTTATCAAAAAAAAGAAATAGACCTTTCTGCTGATCAGGATTTAGAAAAAATTTGTTATCACTACAAAGAAGCATGTACAGAGATCGGATTATTTCTTATTGAGGATGGATTGAACAATGAGGCTCTTCCTTACTTGAAAAAAAAAGCAAAACAGAGAGACCCAAAAGCACAGTTTGGAATGCTTTTTGTAAATGAGAAGGATTCTTACAAGCAAAGCACTGAAATTATCGAAAAGCATCCTGCATGGAAATATGCTTACGTAGTTTCTCGCATTATGCCCGAACTTTGGGACAATACAGCTTTGACTCTCTTAGAAGAATCTGATACAGAGGGATTTATCCCTGCCTCAGAGCATTTAGGAAGGTTTTATTTTTACAAAAATCCTTTTGTAAAACAGGATCTGACAAAGGCCAAAATATACTTTGAAAAAGCTGCCAAAGCAGGCTACATTCGCGCTATCAAATCTATGGGATTATGGCATCTTAGCCAGGATAGTGAAAATATTAAGGCGTTTGAATATCTACGTTTTGCGGCACAATGCGGCGATTCTGAGGCACAATATCTTTTTGCCCAACATCTCGAAACGCTTTCTCTAAGAAATTCGTTTTCAATAGAGTACTGGTATCAAAAAGCAGCTGATCAGAACCATGCATTATCCGCAGAAAGGCTTGGTATTTTATTATATAATCAAAAGAATCATTTTCAGAAAGAAAATCAAGGATTAAAGTACCTGCTCAAAGCTGCACAATCAGGCCTTCCATCAGCACAAAATAATTATGCTATTGCTTTGATGCAAAAAAACCATCCAGTCTCCATAGAAGATTATCAACAAGCGCGGCAGTATTTTGAATCCGCAGCTACGATGGGCGATCAAGAAGCCATCTATAATTTGGCAGTTTTACAAGCAGAATATGGCCTCAGACTCAAAGACGAAATAAACACTCTCATGACAGATCTGGAAACACATGCTGAGTAAATATCTTTTGCTTGATAGCCAAATACAACAGAGCGAGCTTTCGAGGACTATAGATTTGTATTGATTGCTGTGCAAAAACAGCTTTGTTCGTTTGAAAATTCATGTGCTCAGGATCGCACCGTGTAAAAAACAATCATTTATCAGAATTTTTTCCATCTCGTCTCATACAAGTTTTTGTAAATTCTTTGATCGCCTTTTGATTGGCATGATTCATATTATTAGATTTTTGGTATTTTAATAACAGATGATGAATTTCTGAGACAGAAAAATTTTTATAACTTAGCCCTTGAATGACTTTCCACAATATATTCATATAATCTAACACAATACAACGTATAGAAGATATCTACATTTTAGTATAGATATCTTCATTGCATCATAACAGATTACTGCTTTTCGATAACACGATAAATTTTATAGGTTTGATTTGACTCATCTATTGTCAATAATAAGAAACTCATATTTTTGATATTCCCAAAAACATACTCAGTAGTTTCCATATCTACATTAATCTGCTCAAGATGAGGCCACTTGGCAACTTCTTCAGCAGAAATCTTAATAAAGAAATCTTCGTTTTCTAAATATAATCCAACGAGAGAGGGCTGTGATGTGCCACCAGAAATGTTAGCAAGAATTGCACTATTTAAATTTTTCATCTTAAATCTCTTTTTTGCTTATGCATAAACCATTAAAGCGTATACACGCTCACCATTAAACAAATCGTACGCTGAAGCAAATCCTTTGAGAGTTTTGTCAACACCGCTTTGCTCTATATCGCTGACTACAATGGCAGGAGTTGCATTTTCATCTAATAAGATATCTAGATCTTGTCTCGTAAGAGTTACTGCCTCGGATTCGAGTAAAGAACCTTCTTGCACACACTCCAAAACGTAGTGTGGCTGTACTCCACCGTAAACTTCTTTTGGATTTTCTAATTTTTTCATTTTTGATCTCACTCTCATTTTTTAGGAAATTGATTTTAACGTGATCTTCTCAAACAATCCTGAAATCTGCATAAAATTATTTTTACGCAGAATATCAAAGGTATATTTTATATTCTACAAGTAATATCATACCTATAATAGCGAAAATAGCAACCCTGTATATCGTGATAAAACGCTTTTGTTTCAAAGCAAAAAACCAACATTAGGAGTGTATAAATCTAGAATCTTCACAGATACTTTTATAATCTTATTAAAAATCCCAAAAGTTACGTATCTAGAAAGCGCAGAACTGAAAAATTTACACAAATACAAAAAGCAATAAATCAGTGACAATTGGGTAGGTTTAAAAAATAATTTCGTCTAAGATTAAAAGACGAGATAGCCACTTTCATGGAAGATTTGCAGGAATACGATGGATGAATACCTTCTCATTTATAGCAAAATGAAACATGGAGAGCTTTTGAGGCCTGCAGATTGGATTGATCGCTTAGCCGAACAACTTTGTTCCTTTGAAGATAGATGCACTAGATATCACCCCATGCTCAAACCAATCATTTATCAGGGAGAGCGATGCCTCATCATGGATAAAAAACTCAAAGACATCGAGCCCATTGTTTTTGAGAGTGTCATGGCGTTTCTTACAGAATATCAACTCAAGCATGAGTGGATTACTCAGCACTAACACATTTGTATCGGTTTGATTCGACTTATCGATTGTCAATAATAAGAAACTCATATTTTTGATATTCCAAAAAATATCCTTCGTGGTTTCCATATCGAGATGATTCTGCTCAGTATTATGCCACTTAGCAGCTTCCTAAACAGCAAGCTTAATAAAGAAATCTTCGTTTTCTAAATATAATCCAACGAAAGAGGGTTTTGCTGCGCCACTCGCAATCTTAGCGACAATTGTGGTATTTCAATTTCTCATCTGGGATCTCTTTATTATTTATGCATCAACTATCAAAGCGTATACACGATCCATTAAACAAATTATACACTGAGAAAAATGATGTGCAGCCTGATTTTTTTCTAGATTACTGACTGCAATAGCAAGATTCGCATGCTCATCCAGTCATATATCGAGATCTTGTCGCGAAAGCGTTACGCCCGCGGATTCAAATTCAAGAACCTTCTTACACACACTCAAAATTGTATTGTAGCTGTGCTCAACCCTACGTTTCTTGTGGATTTTCTAATTTGTTCCTTTTCGATCTCATTCTCATTTTTTTAGAAAATCGATTTTAACGCGATCTTCTCAAACAATCCTGAAATCTACAGAAAATTCTTTTCCTATCAGGCTATAGACATAGACAAGATCTGTCTTAAAAACCGATCTTAAGTGATCCTGTCCATTGAAAATTGAGAGTCCAAAAAGATTATGCTGCACTCAATAAAAAAGTATGATTTTTTATAAAAGTCTATTCATGACTATGCACAGTTTATACATCTGATCATAATTAAAAACAACTCATGTATTTTTATTCATTAATGATTGTGTCTCGATAAATTTGATAAGTCCCATTTTTTTCATCAATCAGAATATAAAATAAAAAAATAGGCTTATTTGGAAGGTACTTCAATGCACATTCCTCACCAAGCTCTTCGCTATAAAGATCTGGTTTTTGTTGCATATCGCTGATTGTTGATGGATTGATTGGAAGATTTACAGTCTCTAAAGTCCAATCATACATAGTGAGGGATTCAATACCACCTGTGATATTGTGCGTATTATTCATACTAAGATGTTTCATTGTGTTTCCTCTCGATTCTTAAATATCAGTTTTTTCTACAAAAATCTGATATTGTATATCATTAGCATTGTATTGTGCAGCTACAATGATAACTTTGCCCTGCTCAAATAGATTCAAAATGTCATAGCTTTGTCTCCAATAAGCGTCAGCATCCGATCCATCAAGATCGTATAACATTATGTTTGTATCATAAGATGAGGTTATAAAATCATTCAAAGATTTTTTATCAAGAACATAGCCATCAGTGAGCTTTCCTTCGCGCACTAAACAAAAAGAAGCTTTATCTCCACCTGTAATAGATAAAGCAAGGTGTGATGATAATTTCAACATGTACGATCCTCATTTTTAATTAAAATTTATAGATACAGTTTTCATATAACAATGCATAAGCAGCCACTAAAAAATCTATTTTCATGAAACTTTTAGTGCGCTTTTTGGGTTTTTAAATGACATAGGAACGTAAAACACGCTTGTAAATCTCATAGGTGCCTTCTTTTTTATTAATGAGCACATAAAAAGAATACAAGGGAAAATCTTGATCAGTATTGAAATTCCTCCACACAGAAGCTGTATTCAAATCACTTTGTTTTTGAAGAGATTTAATAGTTGTAGAATTGATATCTATATGCAAGTGCTGCAAGCTCAGCCCATACATAGGCATCTTACACGCACCACCAATAATATCTTCTATTTCCTTTATCATTTGCATAATATGACCTTTATTTTACAACCCAAACTTGATATTGCATCTCATTAGGATACTTTGTTGAAAATTGACAATCCAGAATGAGAGCATCGCCTTGATGAGCAGCATTTTCCAGTTGATCGACTATTTGAAAATAATCCTTCTTATTAGGTTTTCCATAAGCATAATCTGCCAGCAATAAACCGAACACGGAATCTTCATTTAACTGAAAGCCGTCATTCAAATTGCCTTTTTTAACTAGCCCCACTTCACCATAATATTGGACGCCACCTGATACTTGCAGCAGCACAGCGCCTTGTTTTTTTATTATTTTCACAAACTCATGCCTATAAGTAACTGTTTACAATGGTTAATTGTACACATCGTAAGCTCTAAGATCAAGTAAAATGCATTTTTATGATCAAAGAAGCAAAATAATCTAATAAATCCAGACTTTCCGTAACTACTTGATAATAAATTATTTTATTAAGAAACCAAAGCTTGCTCATGATTCTAAAGATCGATGCATAGGCATTGTTTCTCACTATTCTAAATTATAAAAAATACACAAATAGACTGACAAGGATTTCATCGGACCACTATGAAAAAAGCATATCTGCATGCATTTTTTCATAAAAAACACCTTGAAAGACCATGTTCAATTTTTATACGGTGGCCCTATCGTCTTTTCATTCAGTAAACTCGTGTATTTTTTTGAATTGTGGTATTCTGTTGACATTGATCTCAATACTCACTATGGCGACTCGGATGTCAAAAAATCAATCGCTTTTTGTTGCATTAGAGCAAGAAGTTAAAAAATCATATCTTGACTACGCAATGAGCGTAATTGTTGGGAGAGCTCTCCCAGATTGCAGAGATGGGCTTAAACCAGTGCACCGTAGAATTTTATATGCAATGCATGAATTAGGGAACACGTCAAATAAACCTTATAAAAAATCCGCCCGTACTGTGGGTGATGTGTTGGCAAAATATCATCCGCATGGCGAATCATCAGTATACGACTCTATTGTTCGAATGGCACAACCCTTTTCCATGGGGTATTGTCTTATTGATGGCCAAGGAAATTTTGGATCGGTTGATGGCGATATGGCCGCGGCAATGCGTTATACAGAAATTCGCCTCACTCCATTTGCACAGTCCATTTTAGAGGATTTGGATAAAAATACCGTTGATTTCTCACCAAACTACGATGGTACTGAGCAGATTCCTGATGTTTTACCTTGCGCCGTACCTAATTTTTTAATTAATGGAACCAGCGGTATTGCTGTTGGCATGGCTACACAGGTGCCTCCTCACAATATGCGTGAAGTCCTCAATGCCTTTTTAGCGTATTTAGACAATCCAGCAAGCTCTCTAGATGAGTTGATGAAACATCTGCCTGGACCTGATTTTCCAACAGGTGCAGAGATCTTAGGGCGCTCTGGTATTAGAAAAGCATATCAAACGGGGCGCGGTCGCGTCATTCTGCGTTCTGTGTATCATCAAGAAAAAATTGATGAACGTCATGCTATTGTTTTTACAGAAATTCCTTATCAAGTCAATAAAGCCAAAGTTGTTGAGAAAATTGCTGAACTTGCACGAGATAAAAAAATAGAGGGCATTCATGCTCTCCGTGATGAGTCTGATAAAGATGGAATGCGCATTGTTTTAGAACTCAAAAAAGATGCAAATGAAGAACTCATTATTAATTTACTCTTTCAACTTACGCCTTTACAACAATCTTTTTCGATTCATATGATTGGATTAGTCCAAGGACGACCTGAACTGCTCACATTGCATAGAATTTTTGAAACATTCTTGCAACACAGGCTCGATGTCGTCACGCGTAGAATTCGCTTTGATTTCGATAAAGCCAAACATAAAGCTCATATTTTGGAAGGATTAAGTATTGCGCTTTACAATCTCGAGGCTGTTCTCGAGCTCATCAAAAATAGCACCTCATCTGCAGAAGCAAAAGAAAAACTATGTAGCCAACCTTGGCCTGCAACTTACCTAAATGCTGATGAAAGCCTTCGACAAGCTTTAATGATTACACATTATTTACCTTACGGTCTCATCAAATCCGATTCACAGTCCTATCAACTTTCTTTGCGCCAAGCTGAAGCAATTTTAGATATGAAGCTACACAAATTGACTTCATTAGAGCAAGAAGGTTTGCAAAAAGATTTTCTTGATTTGATTGCGCACTTAGAGGGACTCAGAATTCTATTAGATTCACCTGCAAAGCGACTCAATATTATTCGCGAAGAATGTTTACATCTTCTTGAAAAAGACTCTACACCTCGTAGAACAATGATCAGCGATATTGAAGATTTTGAATTTCATGAAGAAGATTGTATTCCTCGTGAGCAAAGAATTATCACACTATCGGTCAGTGGATATATTAAATCTTTACCCTTAGACTTTTTCGAAGAACAACGCCGAGGTGGAACAGGAAAAAGCTCAGGAAAGCTCAAAGAAGATGATTCTTTAAAACAGGTTCTAGTAGCTCATTCACATGACACCTTACTTTGTTTTAGCTCTATGGGTAAAGTATACCGCGTTCGTGTCTATGAACTTCCGAATGGAATCAAGCATAGTGCTGGAAAACCCATTATTCATTGTCTGAATTTATCTGAGGGTGAAGAAATTTCTGCAATGGTCTCTGTGTGTGCAACAGATCCTATTGGATTTGCATTTATGACTACTCGTTACGGTGTTGTGAAAAAAGTTGAACTTGCTTCTGTGGCTTTTCCAAGATCAAATGGAGTGATTGCAATTGCATTAGATGAGGGCGATCTGCTCGATCATGTCTTTATTACGCAAGGAACACACGAAGTGATGTTACTCGCGAGCCATGGTAAATCTATTCGCTTCTCAGAAGATGATGTACGCCCCACCGGCCGAAGCTCGAGAGGCGTCAGAGGAATGACTTTACCTGATGGGCATAAAATTGTAACTGCTTTAGGCATATCACAACAAGCAAAAGCAAATGAACCGATGATTCTCACCGCCTCAGCAAACGGTTACGGTAAATGTACTGCGTTAGAAGAATATCGACTTCAATCTAGAGGTGGATTGGGCATTTTAGCAATGAATGCCTCTGAAAGAAATGGTTCTTTAATTGGTGGGCTCGTTGTCCATAAAGGAGATCAAGCATTCTTATTAACAAAATTTGGCCGCACCCTTCGGACCTCACTAGAATCGATCGCTATATCTTCGCGCAATACTCAAGGAGTCCGACTTGTGCGCTTAAAAGAGAATGATCTGCTGAAAAAAATTGAACGTATTGACAAAGATCTGTTTTTTTTAGATTCATCAGAAAGCGAATCAATTGAGATTGAAAATACAACAGAGAATGAGGAATAATTGTTCTATGCTTTGAAATATAAGCCTATGCTCTTTATTTAGGAATGATTATGAGCGATGGAAAATTGATCAAAGCTGTATTTTTTGATTTAGATGGAACTCTTATTCAAACCGCGCAGTCCTTTGAACGTGCTTTACATAAAAAAGGACTGAATCCACCTCCATTTGACTATACTGCTGATTTTTTAGCTGGTGTTGATTGGAGGGCTGCTTTAGAATATGTTTTTCGTGATCGGCCAGAAACTCTTGGGCCTCTTTTGGAAACATTTGAATCGTATTATACCCTTCATCTCGAAGAACTCACGTCAGTATATCCCAATTGTTCAGCTGTCGTGGAAATGCTCAAAAACGAAAAGTATATCACTGGTGTGATCTCAAACAAACCAGATCTGCTGTGTCGCAAGATATTAGATTTTCTTGGTTTGAATTTCGATTTTATCTTGGGTAGTGCTGTGATTCCTTATAAAAAACCACATCCTGCGCCTTTAATACATACGATGAATCATTTCGGGCTCTCTCCTTGGAACTGTCTTTATATTGGCGATATGCCAACTGATTTAGAAGCAGCACGCTGGAGTGGCTGTATTGGAGTGTATGCTCGTTATGGATTACATCACTCTTTCAATCAATCATTTCAAGCGACTTATTGTATAGATAATCTTGTAGATGTTTTTTCTCTTCTTGATTACTTAGAGGAACGTGACAAATGAAAGAAAAGTTGCGAGAATTTCTAGCATATCAACTATGCCCCGTTGTCTTAGAAAAGACATTAGGATGGTGCTACGCGCAAGAGCGGATTACACAATGGAAATTATTATGTTGGCTCAGCGCTGAATGCTGGAGTTTTTCTTTAAAAACAGAACAATGGAAACTCAAGACCGATCTCAATACTTATTGGAAAAGTCAGTTTTTATTATGGCAAAAAAACCCATCATTGTGCTTGCATCCTATCTTGAAAAAAATTGACCCTATCTATCATCAACAGGTTGAAAAAATTCTTTATGAAGCGTCTTTTTGCCCCACATCTTTTGCATTAAAAGGACAACGTGATAGATGGATTTCACATTTATCAGAATGTTATAATATTTTGCAATCTCATGAAATAATACCTGAAATCAACAGATGGTTATTTTCCTTGATTCTTTATCAACATAAAAATCTTTTTGATGCATGGAACCCACAGTCGATAGAAACTTGGAAATCATTTGAATCCGATATTTTTTCGTTAAAAAAAATCTGCGATACAAAAATTTGCAATGCAGAGAAAAGAGTCAAAATTTTGTATGATTACGGGGTGTTGTTATATAACACCTTATCTCGCAGACAAGAAGAAAATTTTCAAGCGTATGCAAATCCATCTTGGAGAGAATGCCTATCTTTTCGCTTGCATTCGTACTGTAAACTGAGGTTCGTCTAAGAATGGAGAATAAAAAACCAAAAGTTCTGGTTCAAGGAGAGCTCTTTCAGGGCATTCCTGATGATTTTTATCTACCCCCAGATTATCTAGAAATTTATCTAGAAGAATTTGAGGGGCCGCTCGATCTTTTACTGTATATTATAAAGAAACACCATTTTGATATTTTAAATCTCCCTATAGCTCAAATTACAAATCAATATTTGGACTATCTACATGCTCATAGACAACACAATCAAGACTTGTCGATTGAGTATTTAGTGATGGCCAGCACCTTGATCGCAATTAAATCTCGATTAATCTTGCCTCAAGATCCTCAAAATGAAGATTTAGAAGAGGCTCACGATCCGAGACAAGAGCTGCAAGCACGATTAGAAGCGTATGCTCGGTGTAAAGAACTTGCTGAATATCTGGACCACATTGATAGACTTGGACGTGATTTTGAAAACACCAGCTCTTTAGGAACCGATGAGCCATATGTGATCAAACATCTCCCTCCAACTTTAAGTGAGCTGCAGAAAATTTATCAAAAAATTCTTGCGAATCAATCTTTTTGCGCTGCTCACGATCTAGAGAAAGCCCTGATGACAGTTGATGAAGCGATTCTCCTAATCTCGGGATTTTTAAAAAAAGAATCACTTGTGTTTACAGATCTGATCAGAAAAAATGATAAAATTTTTGAAAAAGGCTACGCTATACCTTGGATTTTAAGTGCCTTTATTGGCATGTTAGAATTAGCGAAACAGCAAAAAATTCAAATATATCAAGAAATAGATTTCGATCTGATTTATTTGTCCTGGATTGAGGAAAAAGCACAATGAATAACACAACAACTTTAGATGATTTAAGAGCTTTGTTTTTCTGCTCTACAAAACCTTTACGCACCAAAGAGATCGCAAGTTTTTTTTACATTTCACAAGCACAAACACTCGAGCTACTGGATCAGTGGAGGGTGAGACTTGAAAATGATCGCGTCTTAGAACTCAAAGAAAGTGCCCTAGGATGGAAATTATACTTAAAAAGAGACTTTGTACAGCTCGCGCATCGCTTTTGGGAATTGCGCCCCCAAAAATTATCTAAAGGAGCTTTGGAAATTCTTGCTTTAATTGCCTTTCATCAGCCACTCACGCGCACTCAAATCGAGCAACTTCGAGGAGCATCACTCAATCCTCAGCATATCAGAACACTCCTGGAAAAAGAGTGGATCGAAATTGCTGGATATAAAGAGACTCCAGGTCGCCCAGCTTTATTTCGAACCACTGAATATTTTCTAGAAGTTTTGAGTCTAAAAGATCTGAGTGAACTACAACCTTCTTTTGAGCTCAGCACAAGTCTTTAAAAATCTAGATTTTATGTGCTGGAATGCAGTTTATAAACCGATTTTTCTTTTATCACACAGAGCAAGATCTTTTTTTTCTCCATCTAATTGTTCTGCATATGCTCTACTATAGAAACCAATATCACGATTGGTGCTCAGACGATCCCGCAGCTTCAAATGAGCGTCTAATTTCCGGTCTAGGGTCTCCAAAATATTTTTCAAGTCGAATAATGATGTATTTTGATTCACAGAGATTAAAGGATTTTTTAAAATTCCCGAATAAATCGGATTGTCAGCATAATCATTTAAATAATCTTGACGTGCGGTCGAATCACAAATTTCCCTATATCCATGAAACACTGCCTCAAACAAAATATCCAAAAGGTAATAATAACTGGCCCAGTAGGCATGATATACTTCGTTTTTCGGTATAATAGCAGCCTCCATCGCATAATGAGTACTCAGGGCATTCATAGTGCATATCAATTTTTGCAATCTGGGATTGTCTATTGAATGATGCAAGAAGACTGTTTCGATCCAATAACCATACAACAGCTTAAATCCTTCTAAGATCAAAGTATCAAAATCATAAAAAAATAATTGTAATTTTGTTTGCCCATATTGATCTGCATATTGTGAAAACAACTTCATCTCAGAGCTCAGACCCATGTAAGGGCTGCATACAGCAGCTGTACTGATTCGAAGCACAAAAATACGATATCTTTTAATCTCTTCTAAAACAATCTCCATATTCTCTATATATTTTGCTTCGCGGATCTTATCGCTCTGTATAGAAAAATATGCAATAACATTTTTGAAGAACTGATTAATAACAAACAGAGGCCGACTCATCGTATCTGGCTGCACAACGGCTCCAAGAGAGAGGGAAAAAATGATATTCTCGAATTTGGAAAAAAGCTGTTTGAATGTTTTATCGTTTTGGAGCGCTTTCTCAATGTTCTCAGGTAGAGGTGTTTTCTTATCAGACATTACAAAACGTGCTTTGCACATCTCGTAATAGATTGATATAGAGCTAAGCGTTTCAGTGATTAAGCCTAGAATATCGACATTCGCACTCAAGCCATGCCATTTAATTACATGGGTTAAAAAATTTATACGATCTTTTATAGAATATTGCTGCACCACATCTAACACAAACTGAATATCATCAGTGCATTTCTGTGAATTGTCTTGTAAATTTTTATGAGAAAAAAACAATTGACTGAGTTGTTTATGCTTGTTGAGTTCTAAATACGTGTCATTAATTTGATTGTAAATCATCAAAATTTTTGTATTTTTTTGATAAAAATTCAAATTTTCAAAAAAAAGGAACTTTTCCAGAACAGAGACCTGCCTCTTTTGAATATGATTGAAGATCATCTCTTGATGCTCTAAAAACCATGACAAAATAAAATCATTTTCGAAATAAGAGTCCTCTTTCCCTGAACGCAAAAACAAAGATGCACAATGCGTAGAAATGATCTGGAGTGATTCCGAGATGTTATCGCCTTGATTCTGAGTCAACAACAGATGCTGTATTTCAGAGCAATAAAATTCCATAATACTCGCCAGCTCCTGGCTGGTGCTCTCTCGATTTTTGATGCTATCCACTCTTTTTTTAAAATTCACAAGTTTATCTAGATCTGCATCAAATAATAGAGCCTGCTCCTTTGAGATCACTCTGCTTTTGCCCTGAACAGAAAAAAAACACGGCTGATTGAGTTTGAGGATTTCAGTGTCTACGGAAGGAACGCTCTCTGTAACCACTCTCTTATCACTTAAAACAGATCCTGAAAATGCACTCAGAGTATCAGATTCCTCCTGACTCTCTGAGCTTTTACTGAATTTATGCCACAATAACAAAATCTTTTCTAGCTGGCATCGTTGTCTTCGTGGCGTCAAAAGATTCGTATAAAAATCATTTAGTCTCCTAAAATGTTCCGAATCAGATGATGCCTTGTGATCAGAGACACTCTTACTTTCTTGGAGGGCAAAATCCAAGTTTTTCAAATAATCAGTATAAAGCGCATGTGCATGCTCATATAAAATTTGTTGGATTTTTTTCAGGAATGGATTTTTTTCAAATAAAAATAACGCTCCGTTTTTCCAAATAATTGGCTCAATAGACTCAAAGAGAACAGCCCAGAAGACCAGATCAGTATATTGCAAATCGATTAATTCTCCGCTCTCCGAGCAACAAAAATATGTATGACTTTTAAACTTCACCCCATCTATTTCAAGAACAAGAGTATAATGAAAATACGATTTTTGGCCCACTAAGGCCTCGCCTTCTTTATGATTGATTGTCAAATGATTATCACACACTTTAATCTGGTGTTTTTTAAAAAAAGCACAGTCCTCTAGGTCTATAGGCGGATCAAGAAAAATACAATAATAGGGATGGCCTTCTACATTTTTTCGCAATGTCATACGCAGCTCAAAATTTTCTGTTTTAAATCGCTCAGAGAAAGACTCCTGCTTTTCAGACAAAAGAAGGAATAAGGGATTATCTTTTCTATAACTGCAATCGTTTTTTTTCATTGAAATATGCATAAAAAACCTATCGTATGCTAACTTTTAAAGCTGGATAATGTTACAATATATTCAATACATTATCAAACATGATTTTTATTTACAGTGCTGCAATGATTATCGCAAATTGGTTGAACTTTCTCGCTTCTTTTGGGCATATCTGGAGTCCAGAATGGATTTCTGTGGGCCTTTTATTATGGTGTTATTTTTGCATCACTGTCTTTTTTCTAGCGTTCAAGATAGAAGGACTGATGATTTATCAGATTATCGCTTTATTGATTGCTGATATTCAAGTTTTATGCGCAGCAAAATTTTCCTTTTCAAACAATCTTGTACCTCTGGGAACTGTGATTTACACTACAATTTTTCTCGTGAACGATCTGATTACTGAACATGCTAGCGCTGAAGTAGCCAAAAAAACTGTCAATTTAGTTTTATGTGGTCACCTCTTTTTCTTTTCTCTGATTCTCTGGACATTAGCTTACCCTCCGATCTGCGCGGAGCAACCGCATCATCAAATCTTTATTGCCTCAGCAGAGGCTATTTCGATTCTATTCAGTCCACATTTGGTGATTTTCCTGTCTTCACAATGTGCGTATCTCGTCAGTCAGAATATCGACATCAGCATTTTTGCTCAAATTAAAAATAAAATGCCGAAAGCGCTCATTTTAAGATCATTAGTCAGTGTTTTGTTAGCAGTATTTTTTGATACATGCATTTTCAATCTATTCGCCTGGCAATTGTTTGCACAAGACGCTATTCCCTGGAAAGAACTGTGGAACGATTATATCTGTTTCAATACTATGATACAATTGATTATTCTTTTTTGTAATATCCCTGTTTTTTATGGCCTCACCAGAACTCTACCCTCAATCAATCGATTATCCAGGTTTTTCTTTTTCATACACCAAAACCGGGCCTCATCAAGCACGAATTGGTGAAATTCAAACCCCTCACGGAAGCATCAAAACGCCTGCTTTTATTTTTTGTGCTACAAAGGCCTCTTTAAAAGGGGTGCTCCCGAGAGATTTAAAAGAAAGTGGTACCCAGATCATTCTCAGCAACACATATCATTTAAATGTCTTTCCAGGCCCTGATCGTGTTGCACAATTAGGCGGCTTGCATAAAATGATGGGTTGGGATGGTCCGATGTTTACGGATTCAGGCGGGTATCAAATTTTTAGTCTAGGTCATGGATCGGTCTCACACGAAATCAAAGGCAACAGAGATCGCGGCTCTGAATCCAAACTGCTGCTTTCAATTAGTGAAAAAGGAGCCATTTTTCGTTCGTACTTAGATGGATCAAAACATTTACTGACCCCAGAACTCGCAATGGACATTCAAAGAAAATTGGGACCAGACCTGGTCGTTATGCTGGATGAGTGCACCCCTTTTCATGTTGAAAAAAAATATACAGAACTCTCTATGCACCGCTCTCATCGCTGGGAAGTGCGATCTCTCAAGGCATTTGCGCAAAATCATGATGGTAAACAAGCCACATATGGTATAGTGCAAGGCGGTATTTACGAAGATCTGAGGAAACAGAGTATTGATTTTGTAAATAACAATCCGTTTTTTGCGCATGCGATTGGAGGCTCATTAGGATCTTCCAAAGAACAAATGTATGATATCGTATCATTTACAGCGCCTCAGCTATGCCCTTCAAGACCCATTCATCTTTTAGGCATCGGCGGAGTAAGAGATATTTTTCACGGCGTAACGTGTGGAATTGACACCTTTGATTGCGTACATCCCACTCGTCTCGCTCGTCACGGAGGTGCTCTTGTTCCTTATTTTGTAAAGATTCAAGATCATGATGATAGTCAAAGGCAGCAAGAACATATTAATCTGAGAAATAGTCGATATAAAGACAGCACACAGCCTATTGATTCAACATGCCTATGTCACACATGCCAAAATTTTTCTCGCGGCTATCTGCACTATCTTTTAAAAGCCAATGAAATGCTCGGTCTCCAGGCCATTAGCATTCATAATATTTTCTTTATGAACAGAATGATGCAAGAAATTCGTCAAAGTCTAGAAAATGGAACATTTGAATCAGTGAGAGAGCAATTTATTGGTCCACCCATTTAAAGCATAGGGAGAGTCCCTATGCTTTAAATTCTCAAGAAAGATCTATACTTTAGGAATCAAAAAAGATAATATATTTTATCATCGGGGCGTAGCGCAGCTTGGTAGCGCACATGCATGGGGTGCATGGGGTCGGAGGTTCAAATCCTCTCGTCCCGAGGAATATCTTTTTTCTCTTACCTGAAAATTTCATCAAGACTCACACAAAACTGTATCATTCGTGTTGCAACCTCAGCGCGATCGTAAGATCAAAAAATTCACGACATACGCATCTTCCACAATCTTTGCATCACTTTGGGAAGAAATCAGGCAAAACAATGAACCTTCATCGATCTAGATTGATCGCCTTAGTCTGTTTTCCATTGAGGATACTTAAGAAAAAACTCTCGTTCCTGATCTTTATGCAAATAAACACGAATTGCAGGAAAAAATGGAGTATCTCCTATCGTACGATCTTTGCGAAAAGCGCTTTTCTGTTGATCTTCCTGATTTTCAACATGTTTTATCATTCTCTGTGCAAGATCTTTGGCAGGGCGAATCTGAGGCAAAATTGCTGCTTTGGGAAACACTACAGGCAAAGTACCTTTAAGCATTTTTCTTTTCCCTTGATGATCCAGACAATTGATTCTTAAATGTGGTGCTAACTCTTGGCGAATCGAAAAAGAAGAGTCCCTTGGTAAAAGAGCAAGTTTTTCTAAGTCTTCTGTATTTTTTGTCTTTTGTGCTTTTTTCTCTAGCAAAGTTTTAACCTGATCGTAGCTCAGTTTCTTTATAGATTGTGTCAAAGCCCAAGTCCAAGCAATCTGTTGTGGTGCATGATGAAGAACGGGCAAACATCGATACACATGTTTGAAATGTAAATGATGCAAATTCATTTCTCGAAGCAAATTATCAATAGCTTTTGGGCGCTCATGAGTAGGATTGCCAAATTGATTATCCAAAGTAGAATCTTGAATACCTAAAATTTTTTTTCTTGTTTCCACCATTTTGCTTTGAAATTTTTGACGTGCTTCATTCATTTTTAACACAGCTTCAAAGACAGTTGGAGTCGCTGCTATCAAGCCTGGACACATTAAAACAGTTTTCGGTTTTTGAGATGGGTGAAGTGTATATAATTGCAAAATAAACTGGAGTCGTTCCAACGGATCGGCAATTTCAATACGTTGTTCAGCCTGCATATCAAGCCATATAAATGTATCACCTATACTAGCACTCAAAGCATCGCATACAGCCTCAGTATAAACTCGAACGTGATCATACAAATGCTGCAGCTCATAACGATCTGAAAGAGACATATAAAAATCATCTGATTTTTATATCAGTATATATGATTTTCTGGTGTTTTTCCTAGAGCCTATCAAAACCACTGAAAAATAAAGATTTTTATGATAAAATGACGAACAAGTCAACATCAAACCATTTTTCAGAACAGTCATGAGAATTAACAAATATCTAGCCTCTTTAGGATACGGTTCTCGAAGAGAAATTGATCGCCTTCTTGAAGAAGGCAGGATTACACAAAATGGTCGCAGCCTATCGATTGGAAGCCAACTAGAAAACGATACAGAATTATATATTGATAAAACTCTTGTAAAAGCATCTTTAAAGCAACTGAATCATGATCTGCAAGTTTTGATGTACCATAAGCCTCTGGGCGAAATTAGCTCTCATAGAAAAGGCTCGGCCAAAGGGAAGACCATCTTTGATCGTTTACCTGCAGTGACAGGGCGATGGGTCGCAATAGGACGTCTAGATGTTGCCACAACTGGGCTCTTGATCTTTACAAATCAGGGTGACTTGGCTCATCAATGTATGCATCCATCTTTTGGCCTGCAACGGACTTATCATGCTGTTGTCAGCGGAGAATTCATGTCTCGACATCCTGCATGGTCAAAAGGAGCCCACATAGGCGAAGAGCGCCCTATTCAAGTTTCTTCTTATCGTTTTTTAGGAAAAAAACCTGATGCTTACATGATAGAGGTTTCACTGAAGGAGGGAAGATACCATGCAGTCAGAAAATTTTTTGAATCGATGGGTCAACAAGTGCAACTTCTTCATCGTCTTTCGTATGGACCCATTGAGCTAGATACAAATTTACAAGCGGGGCAGTTTCGTCATCTAAAAAAGCATGAAATAGAAGCATTACAGATAGAATTACAAAGAAAACACATTGATCTTTCTAAGAAATAGGATTGCGAAGGGGGGGACTTGAACCCCCACGACTTTGAGGTCGGCAGATTTTAAGTCTGCTGTGTATACCGATTTCACCACCATCGCATAAAAAGGGGATATAAAGTTTTTGGAGGCTGAGACCGGAATTGAACCGATGTCCACGAATTTGCAGTCCGCTGCATAACCACTCTGCCACTCAGCCAAAATAATGGAGCGGGAAACGAGACTCGAACTCGCGACCCCAACCTTGGCAAGGTTGTGCTCTACCAACTGAGCTATTCCCGCAAAATCTTTCATTATGTTATCACTTCTTTTTTTCAGGTTCAACTCTTTTTATCGAGGGATACAAAAAAAATCTTTCTTTTTATCATCGACCAGAGGGTTTAAGAAGAGTCTTATGGTCATATTGATCGATCTGATTGCCAATTGCTTGTTCCAAATCAGAAATTTTTCTTGGGTAGTCTGTCCTAAAAGAGAGCACTTTGTTATGGAGATTTGTAAAAATGAGATCATCTTTTTGAGTGAGCTTGTCAGGATTATCGTTATGATATTTTTGAAAATCCATTAATAAAATTCCTGATTTTGGATTTTCAGAAAGCTTCAGGTAATGCTGCATAAATAATTCTGAATATGCTGTATAAGCGCACTCATTCGTACTATGGCACACACAGTTATAGAGATGTTTCTTAAAAAAGCCTTTAAAACTTTCATGCAACTGATCATAAGGACTCGTTTCTGAGCCGTTTTTCAATTTATGCAAATAATAAGATATACGCGCACCTTGTGCATATATTGCGCTTGCTCCTTCATAAGCTAAAAACAGCCAGCTCGCATTCGCCCAAATTGGAGAGGAAAAAAATGCAGCGATGGGTGCGGCATGCAATGGAAAAAAAAGCTCTGCGCCCCCTATAACAATAGCTTCAGTGTTGAGAACAGGTGCACACAATGTTAGCCACTCTGCAATACGTCTACGACTCACACTCGGATCATGAGATGGAAAGATGTCCTCAAAAGAAATCTGATGATCTCTTTTATATGTCACTTCTAATTTGCCACCAAAACCTGTTGACCAATTTTTTTCAGAAAAATACACCCAAGAAGTACAGTATGCTTGCAAGGCAGTCACTTCATTGCAAATATCACTTAACTTTTGATTATACTGTTGCGCCTTATTCCATAAATCTAAATAATTCGTCTCGAAATAACTTTGTATCTCCTGCCCCCACCACTCAGTATGATGATTTTCAAAAAGATGCGGTATAAAATACTTGTATTTCTCATTTGAAATTAATACTTGCATTCGATATTGACGTTCTTCTGCCTTTAAAGATGAACATAACATACCAATCAACTCAGTCTTTTCAGCATCCGCCAAATCGCCATAAACCACATGAAGATATTCAGCCCAAGCAAAAAACACAGAGTCGCGATTTTTTATTCGGATGTATTTGAAATAATCTTTCAAGATCAAAGTATTGAAGAAAAAACTTTTTTTCTTCATATGCGCGTCTTGTATCATCATTGCTATAAGAGCACAAAGATCTTGATCAGTATGCGCAGGAGGCGATGAAATTGAGAGTGAAGAATATTTTTTCCTATAATCCTGCGCAATAAAATCAAAAGTGATCTGATTTGCACAAGAAATAATCACTTTCTCTGTCTCTGATTCCATATCATGGGATCGGCTCTGTCCAAAAAGAGCAATAATCTGACTTTGAATCTCTCGGTAAATTGTATCAATCATCTCAAGATTGTCACGATCTGTATTCGAAATCGGATTTTCTAAAATCTCATGGTAATATGCTGTTAGGGCTTTAAAAAAAACAGGATATTTTTCTAAATTTTCTGCACTAATCAATTTTTGATTAAAAATCTCTTTGAGCTCTTCATCTAGATTTTTCATAATGAATCCTTGTTAGGCCTGTTGAGTCTTGTTGGCTCTTATTTGCTTCTTGTTGAATTTTTTGAATATGCTCTTTAGGTATTGGGGTTGCACATGTATATGGAGTGCTAAACACCTGTATTATCTTTGTATTCCAATAAGCATCCTCCTGCTGATCAGTCAACTTGCCCTGCCCCACAAAAAGAGATTTCCCTTTCTTGGCCTCCTCATCTCCACACTCTGCTATAAAAAAATTTTCAAAATATGAATTCCAAAATTGTGCTCTCTCATACATACCAGTCTTTGCAAAAGATACAATTTTTGGCTCTACCTGATTTTTTGAATAGATTTCAATCACAGATGTTGGCACTTTATGAATACAAAGATCTTGAAAAGGATATTTTTTTTGTAACTTCGAACCGGTTAATGCCATCCATTGACAATAAGTCTCGAAAGCATTTTTAAAAATTTGATAATTTTTATATGTTGAAAAAAAATCACTCCAATTGAGCGAAGTTTCAGGTGCTAACAACAAGCTCATCGGATCGTCTTTTAAGTGATCATGAATATATCGTTCCACTTGTCTTTGAAAGTCATCACTTTTATCGACAAGACAATAAAGTTCCTCACAATACTTTTGACCTCGCAATGACAAAAAATTCTCTTCTATCTTTTCTTTCAGTGCAGCATATGGTGAATTTTTCAACATTTTTTCAATGTCTGTGTATTCCCATTTCAAATGAGCGCCATTAAAAAAGGGAGGGTCGATTTCAGCATAGATTTTTTGAAAAATCTCCCAATCATCTTTGTAATGTTCAATATAGGGTGGAATATCTCTAAAAAAATCCATTAAAAAATCTCTACACCAATCACAAAATGTGCAAAAAAACGGCGCGAATTCTAAAAAAGCATAAGTCAAACAAACACTTATCGAGATCATGATAATGTTCTGAAAAAACGAAACAAGACAAAAAAAACCAATAAGAATCAAAATCCCCGCAATATATTTGGAAGATTGAGATACCCCTGAAAATATATCCGTGATTGTGTCTTTTAAAAACGACGCACCTAATAGCAAACTTTCTTTGGTGTATTTTAAAAATACACCATAAGTGCCTATAGGTTTCCAATAATAAAGGATCTGCGCTAAAAAATGATCGGTATATAAAGCCTTAAAAACGTTGTTCGCATTCGGTGAATACATTACAAAATCATCATAAAAAATTCTCTGCTTTATAACCAACAAATCAAAAAATTGCAATTAAGTTATTTGACTCGTCTTTATACTCAGATTATGTTTTATGCTCAAATAGTCTTTCGACTTTGAGACCCGCTCAACTGTTTAAAAGAAAACTTTTCATATCTGTTTGGATAGAAATATTCACAGAGTTTTCTTCAGTCAAGTACAATCCCTTTAAAAAAACTTTTATCTACAGATCCCAAAAAGAATATTCAAACGCAGAACCTGTCTTTCATTCAGATCATCTCTCTTTGAAACAAAAAAATTATTACAATCTTATAGGACTGCGATAAAAAAACATGCGATGATAAAAATCAATCCGCAGTATTGCGCATCCAGTCTCAACACAGAAAAAGAAGGATCGGCATGAGTTAAAAAATTGATATATTTTTGTCATCCAAACCATCATATTAAGAAAAAAGCTGGTGCAACATTCATCATAAATGCAATGATATTTTTTTAGCATCAGTCCGATTATCCGGCATAGGTGTCTGTTCTCTCTCTGCAAAAAAAATCAGAATTTGGTTGACATATCTTTGAGACCCCATATCCACGGAATCACCATACCGAGTGACAATCTCGGTTTTATACCTATGATATTCCTCTTCAGAAAGAGCATTTAAGCGCGCTTTTAAAATTTTCGCTCTGTACTGATCATCTTGCTCCTCAATCAAAAAACCAAGTGGAATCTTATTAAGACTTTTCTGAAAGGACACATAATGATAGGCATAAAAGGACAGCATCACACATCCAGTCGCAATGGCAGCCAAAGCTGGGAAAACTGTTACTAATGACAAAAAGGCCAATGAGCTAATCGGTGCAAAAAGAATCAGAGCTGAGAAAAAAAATGAATTGAAAGTATTGATGGGAAAAAATATTTTCATCACATTTTCCATATTTTTTTTATGCGAAATAGCTTTATTATAATTTTTTAAATTCTCAGGATTGATATCCGTACGCTGATTTATATTTGAACTCATTGAATTGTTTCGACCTGACTTCAGTTCGCATATGCTTGCTTTCAACAAAGAAGAATTATCGTACGATAAACCATTTCTTTTATAAAAATAATACTGCTCTAGAACCAATCTGAAAACCATTTTTTGATCATCACTAGCAACTTGATCAATAATATCTTTGGTCCAGCGATTATTAGCGATCTCATCTTCAATTTTAGTAATAAGTAATTTTTTCCATCTTGGATCAAGTGAATTTTGATAACAGACAATGATCTCGGAGAAAGACAAATCAGAAACCGCTTTACTCAATAAGCTTTTCAACAACAATTTACCAAGGTAATACCCAAGCCCCAAAAGACTGACTAATCCTGTAAAAAATACAGCATTCGTGAAAGTTAATCCCAAAAAAGTCGCTGTTGCTGAAAATCCTTGGCTTATCATCGTATTATTTGATATTACAAGCTCTTTGGTAATATAAAAATCAATATCTGCCGCAGTTAACAGAATATTCACCCCAAAAAAGCGCCCCATTTGCATAAAAGCAAACAGACACCTGATTAAGAATTGATTTTTTTTCAAAGATCCTAAATCGCTATCTTTTCGATCTGTATCAGGTAAATGCGATTTATGCATTCCTGTCATCTTTTTTTCTTGGAGCAATTGCAGAAATTCTTTTTTTGATTCAGTGCTTTGTTGATAACGATCATAATAAATGCAGTCTATCAACGAAGGCATCTTATGGTTGAATGCCTCTTGTAAGATCTCTATCCAAAAAGACTGCTCTATCTCATAAGACTGGACTCCATAGTATCGATCTTTTATACGCATAAAAATATTCTTTTGATTATAAGACCGAATATTTCTGTAAAATGTTTCTAAATGTTCAGGATATGAGGTTTTTACAACACTAAAAGATTTTTTAATCGAGTCAAGATAATCATTATAATCTTGCTGCGAGTGCACCTGATCACGCATAAACGAAAGTTTTCTCAAAACAAGAGAGACATCGCTAAACTCTCTTTTTTCTAATAAATGATCTTCAATAATACATAGATGTTCAAGTGATTGTTCGCTGACTATTGCCTGAATTTTACGCTCTGCACTTGTTTGTGCAAGAAAAAACCCCAAAAACCCCGCGCCAGAACTGTATTGAACAAAAGCAGAAAACCATTTTAGTGGATAGATTATCCATATTAAAACAGATACAGAGACCGCGAGACACTGATAGATCGAAACTTTGATGTAATTAAATGATTTTTGAACACGGAGTTGACGATCAATTTCTATCACCACATGATTCAAATTGATATCTAAGTTTTGTGTTTTGTGCGTCAACATACATCATTCAAAAAATCTTTTTTTCAATTTAGCATTCGTTTGTATTTTTTGCTAAAAACACAGTTTAGTAACAAAATGATTATGCAATTTTTTTAGGACAGATTGTCTGATGAGAAAGATTAGATATCTGTGCGATATGATTGAAATTCATAAAAAGTAATGGAGCATGCTTGTTCACAAGTATCACATCGTCCATATTCTCAGGAACGCTGTTTCTCATTTCAAAAGCCTCTGGAGAAAAATCTCTCACAAGAAGAAAATCCTCTTCAATCCTCTGTGCTAAAGCTTTCTGTATCCCCAATAGCCCCTTGGCATCATCGTGATCAAAATCATTATTATTACATTTTCTCTGCAAAGACTTATCTGAAAAACAACAATAATCAAAAAAACTTAAACAGGTCAAAAAATCTACAAAATAATATTGTCGTAAATTATCGATCATTTCTAAAGACTTTTGATGTTCATATTTTTTACATATGGCTTTCTGCAAAAAACATAAATACTGCCCAGGAGCGACTGAAAATGGAAGTATAGTTTGAGCAAAAAAAACAAATTTCTGAATGGGCTGCAAACCTCTATAGTTTTCCAACAGACTGTGATTGCGCTGCCTTAAGCTTAGAATATCCTGATCAGCAAAAATTTCTTGAAAAATCCTTTTATAAAAATCGTTTTGAATTAAAGAACGTGGTCCACAATATCTTTGGGTAAAAAGATGTGGTGCTTGCAAATCTTGTATCAAATCATCAAAACATAGCAGTTGTGGATAGAGCTGTTTCATTTCTGAAAAAAATTGATATACCAAAAACCTCAGTAAATCTTCAGTCCATAAGAGATGCATATAATCACAATGTTCAATTAACATATCCCAACTAAACACTCGTAATGCATTTTGAGATTTATTGTTATTATAATTTTTACGTAAAAAGTTCCAGCCTATTCGATCATACATAGAAAAATTGGATTTTATCTGCCAATTCCATAAATTCTCAATAAGATTGTACTTATGAGCAACAGATGTCTCTTTTTGAGTCCTAAAAAAAGATTTTTTTTCTCTATAGTCTGAAAAAAGAATACTCATTCGATCGAAACAACTCAAACGCGGCTTATCGTAATCCAAAAGATATTGATTCACAGCAGCGAAAATTTTTTCAAGTTTTCCTTTTAATAAAACACCATAATGCTGCGATGTATCATAATTTCTATAAAAAAGTTCTTGCAATAATCTTTGAATGCGATCTGACATAGTGCAATCGACCTGTGTTCTGAAAATGATGAGCCAGTCAAAAAAGATAGAATAATCGAACGTAATATGTTGATAAGTAGCACTTTGGAAACAGAAAAGACCTTTTTGGACGAGAGCAAAAAGCAAAAATCTTGAAAACATCGAGCGCGCTAAAGATGAAAATTGATATTTCTTGCAATCTTCTATAGAAAAATGTGGGCTTTTGGGGACACTGAACGGGTCCATGAAAGATCTTAATTCTGCAAAAGGTTTATCATATATGCTGTCATCTCTCATAAACGAAAATGCTCTACGATATCTGGATAAAAGAGCAATCAGATCTTTATCGTCAAGATTCAGTCTTTGCTGAAAACAAGTGCAGCGGTTTGATGCTAAAGAATCAAAAGATAATACAAATAACTTCCCCAACGAATGGTCACGAAGAGGTGTCATAGATCTCAAAGAAAACTCTAACCAATCCAAGTTAGAGTGAAATTGTGTCAAGCTCAAATTTTGATTTAAAAACAGATCCATATCGCTCGCTGTCTCGTACGTAATATAAAATGCCGCGCTCATGCATTCGCAAGCAAATCAAGAGCTCAAAGCTATGCAGAGAATATTCAGAATTTTGCAAATTATGAATATAATAAAATAACAAACGAGTATACATCACTACTCTTTTTAAATCAATCACTTACAGAAAGCGCGGCAAATAAAAATCCTACGGGGATATATAAAGTTACAATTTGACATTCTGTCATCGTACTCCAACTTCTTGATAGTGAGCGATGCAACGGCGTTCTTGCAAAAAAACTAACGCATGTTCAAATAAAAATCACAATACTGCATCAAGAAACAGTCCTTGCAAAGAGGGGATCGCGCTTTACAACGCTCTCTGCCAAAAAAAATCACATAATGATGGAAGGATTTTTTATATGGATGAGGGACGATTCTGTGCAAATCGTTCATCATCATATAGGGAGTCCTTGCTTGGGAAAGAGCCAGTCTCTTGACCACTCTGAAGACATGTGTGTCAACAGCAATAGTCTCTTGTCCAAAAGCTTCATTTAAAACAACATAGGCTGTTTTTTTTCCAACGCCCGCTAAACTTTCTAAAAGCTCTGCAGAATTTGGAACCACCCCATCAAACTCATCAATTAATTGCTGACTCATAAGTCGCAAATAGCGCGCTTTTGAACGATAGAGCCCTAAAGCAGATAAGAGTCTTTCCAAATCAAAAGTGGAGTAATTCAATAAATCTTGAGGTGTTTTCACAGATAGAAAAAGATTGTCTGTCACCTTATTAACGGCTTTGTCTGTTGTTTGAGCCGATAATGTGACAGCAACTAGCAACTGATACGTATTTGTATAATTCAGAGCGATTTTTGCATGATGGTAATGCTGCTCTAAAAGAGCGCAAATACTCGCAATGTTATTCTTTTGAGCGTCCATAATCTTTCATGGCCTGGATTGTCTGCTGATGAGACTCGATCTGCTTTGCACGTTGGCGGGAAATACGCTGTGATTTATTTTCAATATTTTTTAATGTTTGATCACGGCTTGGCAATACCTTTGTCCGTGGCTTGACCTCAATACATTGCGTTGGGCAAACAGGAAGACACAACTCACAACCTGTACAATCTTGGGCAATCACTTGATGCTCATAATTCAACACTCCGACAATCGCATCCACAGGACATGCACGCACACATAAGTGACATCCTATGCATTGATCAACAGATACAACAGCCTCTAAAAAGGTGGGAGACTGAACAATTGGTGCTGTAGGATAATCAAAGAGATGCGCTAAGGCATCAGCTACCTTTTGTCCGCCAGGACGGCATTTTGTAATGTCCCGATCCAGGCCTTGCGCCAAGGCCTGTGCATAAGGCGCACATCCATGATACCCACAAGCCTGGCACTGTGTTTGCGCTAAATGCTCCATAATCAAATCAACTGATGGCATATCGCACTCGGCTATTTTAAGAAATTAAAGCGCCAGGTGTCAGATCTGGGCCTAATAAAGGTTTCAAAGTTTCATGATTATGTGCAGATAAAATCATACCCTGTGAGAGACCTACACTCATTTTTCGAGGAGCAAGATTGACACAAACCACAACATATCGACCAATCATCTCTTCAGGATTGACATAAGCTTTTATTCCCGAAAAAACTTGAATAGGCTCTGTTTGTCCAATATCAAGCTGGAAGCGTAAAAGTTTTTCTGATTTTTCAACCGCACTACACTCAAGAACTTTTGCAATCCGTAAATCAACCTGAGCAAAAGTCTCAATTGAAATGACTGGTTTTAAAGCCGGAGCAGATTTAGGCTCCTCTATGACAACCTGCGCCTGTTGAATAGGGGTTTGATTTTGTGTTTCTGAAGACATCACTTGCTCCTGTATATGCATTTTATCTAAACGTTGTAAAAGGATTTCATATGGCGATAGCGCCTGTTCGTTATAAAAGCCAAGAATTTTATCACTTAAAGAAGGAAGAATTGGGCGCATAACAAGAATTAACTGTTTAAACATCAAAAGTGTTTTGCTAAGAGCTTGCCATGCTAAAAGATCATGAGGATTGTTTTTCAATAACGTCCATGGTGCTATCTCTGTCAGGTCTTGATTGAGTAAATCCATATATTTCATAACATGTTGACAAACAATATGATACTGGCGCTCCTGATAAGCTTGATCAGTTTTTTGGAGGAAATCCTCAGGCAAATGAATTTGAGAACTTTCGACAAGACAGAACTTTCCATCAAAAAAATTCTGCAATAATTTTGAACATCTCGATAAAATATTCAACGATTTTCCGACCAAATCGCTATTAATTTTATCAACACATTCATCAACATCAAAATCAATATCATCAATTGTGCCATTCATTTTTGAGGCTAAATAGTAACGAATTGCATCAACGTGAATCGCTCTTAGTAAATCTTTAGGATCGATAGATAAACCACGAGACTTGGACATCTTTTGTTTTTTAATTGTTAAAAATCCATGCACAAAAATTTTCTCAGGTGTTTTAAGACCTGCGGCATACAACACAATCGGCCAAAAAACGCAATGGAAATAGGCAATATCTTTTCCAATAAAATGAATTAAAGCAGATTCAGGATCGCGTAACACACTTTCGAACTCCAGAGAAGATTGAGTAAATAAGAGATCAAATATCGATAAATACCCAATAGGAGCATCAAACCATACATAGAAATATTGTCCTTTACGATGTGGCATTTCAATACCGTGGTAGGGACTATCTCTTGTAATATCCCAAGATCGTAAAGGCTCATAGAGCCATTCCTGTAATTTTGCAAAAACAGCATCCGGTATTTTTCCTGGTAAATACTCTTTCAGCCAAGCACGATAAGATTCAAGCCGAACAAACAAATGCGTTGTTTTTCTTAAGACAGGTTTTTTACCAGAAATGATAGAATAAGGATCTAATAAATCTGTGGGCTGATAAGTTTTTCCACACGATTCACAGCTATCTCCATTTTGATCTGGTGCATGACAAAACGGGCATGTTCCTTTAATAAAACGATCTGGCAAAAACAAACCTTTATGCTCATCAAAATACTGCTCAATCTCTTTTTCTTCAAAAATATTAGTCTGGGAAAGACGTTCGTATATTTTATAACACCACTGCTGATTTTTCTCAGTATCTGTACGCCCGAAAAAATCCAAGGAAATGTTATAAGATTGCAAAATTGATTTATGCTCATGATACACTCGATCGACCAGTTCTCGAGCACTCATCTGCTCTTTTTCTGCTCTAATCATAATCGGTGTGCCATGGGCGTCGTCTCCTGAAACGAAATAAACATCATGACCTAATCCACGTTGATATCTGACCCAAATATCGGCATCAATATTTTCAATCAAATGTCCCATATGTAACGACCCATTTGCATAGGGTAAGGCGGTAGTAACAAAATATTTTTTTTTCTTTGGTGACATAAGAATGAATAGACTTAAGATGATAAGAAATATCCACAAAACTTACCACAAATTGCAGCATCCAACAATCTTTATAGATTTTTAGACCTGTTTTTTAACAAAATCGCAATAATCACAAAATTTCATACTTGAGAAAGCTGCGTTCAAAGTTTTCAGAACCTATACCAGCCTATCAAACCCGGCTCATCACAATCTAAATAGCCCCATGATGAAAACACCGACCTGAGAAGTCAATTATTATTCACAGTTGATCAGATTGAGAGATAGCTGGCCATCCCATAACTTCTAATGCTATAGTGAAAAAAACCATGCTTGAAATTTTAAAAAATTATTATGTCAGATCAATCATTAAAAATTGCGTCTTTGAGTCATAGATTGAATATGCTAGGTAATTTATGCATGAACTGCGCATTGGCAGCACTGTTTATATATTTTTATCCTTCCGCATCTGTAAGTACTATACTCACGATTTCTGCTCTCTATACGATCAGTTATTACTGTCTGATTACCCCGATCATTTATTTTGTCTGTCGAAAATTTTATAGGCAAGATATCATCACAGAAAGATTATTCGAAATGGCTCTCTACATTGCCTTAGTCATAGGCTGCTTTTGGTATTATCAACCACTGTATCCCGCGATCACACTCATCGCCTTTCTTCATGTAACAAATTATCTTTGTCTGATTATTTTTCATTACCGCTTAGAAGAAGCTGAAAAAACTCAAAGTATGCTGATTTTTTCAGACATTATAGGATTTCTCCTCCTAGCAACGACAATACAAGCAATTTTGCAAACGAGTCAAATCACACAATTACCGGATCATGTGATTTGGAGTGTTTTCAAAATGACAGATGGATCATGGAGCACATTTTTTCAAAATTTTTTAGCGTTAATGCTGATCCAAGGCGTAGTGCAGTTTCCTACAGATAGTTATCGTGCCTTTATAGAGTGGCACAATCAAAAAAATGCACGCTAAGATCGCAAACGCGAATATCGTTTTAACGCCTCATCGCGGCACGCGGCCAAATCAAGAATGGGCTTTAAATAAAGGCCCTGATTTATAAGATCGCGGCCCTCAATACATGCGCTCGGCTCATGAATATATTCAACAGGAATCGATCTCAATTCAGGCAGCCATGTCTTAACATATACACCCTCAGGGTCAAATTTTTTACCCTGCAAGATCGGATTAAACACTCTAAAATAAGGCGCAGCATCCGATCCGCTTCCAGCCACCCATTGCCAACTTCCACTGTTATTGGCACGATCTGCGTCAACAAGTGTATCTAAAAAGTACGCCGCACCTTTACGCCAATCAATCAGCATATGTTTTGTTAAGAATGATGCCACTATCATACGTGTACGATTATGCATATACCCGCTTATCCACAACTCTCGCATAGCTGCATCAATAATAGGAATGCCAGTTAATCCCTTTTTCCATGCCCTAAAAAAGTGAGGATTCTCATTCCATTCAAAATGATTAAAAATTTGTTTGAAATTATGCTTCTCTAAAGAAGGATGATGATAAAGGAGATAGTAAGAAAATTCTCTCCATCCCAGTTCAGATAAAAAATGCTGCACATCTTCTTGATAATGAATATTATCTTGCATATACATCATGCAGTCATTCCATAATTCATATGGGGAAATTTCGCCTAAAGCTAAATGAGGAGATAAGCGTGAAGTCGATGCTGGATAATCTGGTCGATTACGCATCTCTTTATATCCTCGTATGCCATTTTCTAAAAAAGTGGCCCACCGAACGCGAGCACCCTGTTCACCTGGAGTCCAATATGTATCAAAATGAATAGCCCAGTTGGGTTCTGTTGGACAAAGATTCAAATCTGAGAGCCGCAACTTGAAAGAGCACTGAGGTGTAAAAAAAGATGTCTGCTTGGGAGAGATGTCTGGGGGCATACGTGGCACAATTTGACGTTGTGCACGTTTCCAAAAAGGCGTGAACACTTTCATAGAGGCCCCCTGATCATTCAAAAGAGTCCAAGGCTCGATTAAGAGATGCCCACTTTCATAAATTAAATCACAACCAAGTGCAGCTAAACGAGCTTTGAGTTTTTTATCAGACTGCATCACGTCAAGCTCATACAGTGTAGAAATAAAAATAGCATCTATCCCTTCTGTTTGGACTAATCGACATAGAATCTCAAGATGATCACCGGCAAATAAACTGAGTGAAACCTGAAATAATGACTGCAGTTGCTGATCAAGAGCGCACAAAGAATGATGGAGCCACCATTTTTGCGCACTTCCAATATGAAATAAGTCCTGATGATAACAATATACAAAACCAACAGTATGAGATCTCTCCAAACACGCCGAAAGAGCATAGTGATAATGAATACGTAAATCCTTTCTAAACCATAACAAACTTTTTTTATATTTTTTCATGCTATCACTCATGACAATTCCTTCTGGTATTCCAACTCAGCGTTCCTGAAATGTCAAGTCAAGACAATATGCTTTATCTGCTTGATCTACACATGATTTTTTAAAACAATTGCGTATCTAATTGCATATGTTTTGCGATAGAAGGATGTAATTTTTTGATACGATCAGCTATCACATAGGGTGGATTAATTAACAACATACCGGCAGCGCTTAATCCGCCCTCGTCGGAACTCTGTCTTTTTCTATACTGCACATTCAGGGTTTTGTCCGGCCAAAGCTGTCTTTTTTGAAAAATATCCTCCATCAAAACCGCCCTTTTTCCGATAGGGTACCATAGGGCGACGCAAGCCTGTGGTTTCAGCGTGTGAATTTTCACGAGCAGATGGGCAATTTCCTGATATTCTTCTGGTCGTTCATAGGCTGGATCGATTAAAATGACTAATCTTTTTAACGGCTGGTGCAAAAGATCGCTCAGCCCACTAAAACCATTTTTATTTTGAATGTGGATCTGATCGAGACAAGACATTCTTTTTAAAAGAGCCTCATAAATCTCTAAACTTTTTTCAAAAAGCCAAAGCTTGTCATGAGATCTTTTCAAAAATTTGGCTATGCAAGGAGAGCCTGGAAAAAACTTTTCATCTTGCAAACTCTTATGAAGAAAAGCCCAATAAGTGGCTGCTTCAGATTCTGCAAAAAATTTACACTCAGAAAACAACGCTGCCCCTTCTTGAAATTCATAAGTCAATTCATCTAAATCATATAAACCCAAACCACTGTGAGTCTCAATGATATCTAAAGAGGCTGGTTTTTTTTGAGCGTATTCGATAATCCAAAACCATATCAAATGTTTCCAAAAATCTGCAAAATTTCCCGCGTGAAAGGCATGTTTGTATTTCATAAAAATTTCAACCTGGAATTTCGACTTTTTCAGAAACAAACCTAAACCGCTTCTGGACATGATGATGAACTTCAACATCTTCAATAAACATAGAAAGCGGCCTAATCCAAAGGCCATGATCTCCGTATAATGCACGATAAACAACGTAACTTTCCAAACTCTCTGAATGCTTGGCAATCTCAATAACTTGATAATACATTCCTTTATAATGCCGATAGAGACCAGGACAAATCATGTTTTTTCTTCTTAACGTTTTCAAGATATATATTCGAAGATTGTAACATAAGATCACACAATATTTGAGCTCTCCGAGCTTAAGGATCAATTCAAAAAAAAAAGGATTGTGAAAAGCTGATACAGGCCCATTGATCTTTTTAGCCGCATGCTCTTATGATTTGCAAAAAATTGAGAAGCAATCCGCAAAAACACCTCCTCATAAACTTGCAATCTTTTTATAAAATTTATCAGGCTTTAGAGGACATCTTGAATGATCACCACTTGAACTCAATGCACGATAACACATTTTAAAAAGATCATTCCAACTGCTTCCCAGATCTTTTAATCAATGAGTTTTTGATAAGGATTCTCGTCATTGGCCTTTTTGATAAATGCCCACAACTGTTGGACAAACGCCAGAAAGCACTTTCTAAAAGCGATTTAATTCACTCCATTTTGTCAATCTGTGAGATCACAAAAAAGAGACCCTGAGGGTCTCTTTTTTAAATCCGCAAACTAAAAGTCTCAGGTGCATCAAAGGACTCATCTCCTGACTCTACTGTGAGTGAGGTTAAATGGATTTGTTTTTATTCGGGATTGGGTAATTGCGCCTCTCGGTGTCCAACAACGACTGTGTTTCTTGGAGAGAACTCTGCACCTGTTCGAAAGCTGCAGTCGTTCGATTGTGCGCACGAATCTTCCCCGTAAAAACTAATTGAGCATGATGAGGAGAGGTCAGCATCGAGACGTAACGTTGGAGCCCTCTCATCAGCGTCATGAGATAGTTGAGCATGTTTTGCAAACTAAAGATTTGTTTCAAGTAGCCTTCTTCCCGCTTTAAATCTTTCTCATGCAGATATTCATTTGTATCAGACTCACGAACCTCTAAGACTCTCTCAGAACTTGCAATCACATGATAGATAGGTGCTTGTGGAATGTCCTTTTTCAAATCATCAGGGGGTAATTTCTTGATGCAAGCTGCTCTTTCTTTGAGCAATTCCCCTATATCTCCCTCGAATTTTTTTCTTAATGCATCGTACCGTGCTTGTGCTAAATCCTTATTGGAATTCATACTCTCTAAAATAAAGAATGCGGTCTGATAGGCCGACACCATTTCTTTGATTTCACTGTCAATCACTGCGATATTCTCTTTTTGAGGATTTTTCTCAAAAGAAAATTCAAACTCATCCTGTCCTCGCACGTTACTATCTTGAGGACGATTGACAGTGTAATATGTCCGACCATTCTGCTTGCTCCGTGTAGAATGGCTTTTCATATGTTTATGCAGTTCTTCATAATAACGAGTAAAGGCCTCTGCAAAAGCAGCATTATAATCATCAAAATGCTCTTGCTGATCCGGCTTAAACTTCTCCCTCAAATCCACTGGCTTATTCTTCAAGTAATCTGTCAGGGAAAACTGCGTATCAAGGAGAGAATAATGGTAACAGTTATTTGCAGGCCCGATTGCTGATCGCTTAAACCCCTGTTCGTCCAATAGTTTCCGGATTTCTTCTTGAGCATCATTATGTGCCCTTGCACGATAATCTGTTGTTTCTACAGACCCGAAATCTGAAGCGTTTTCTTGATTTGGAGCTATTTTGTGTTCTTGTTCCTTTTTGAGTGCATCAATCTCTTTTACAACCTCTTTTAAAAAGCTCATTTGCAAAGAATCGGCAGCTGTCTTAGGGTCTGTACTAAGCAACTCACCTACTATGAACTGTTTTTGCAACTTGAGTATAAACTGTAATAAATCTTGCAATATTATCCCAGTGAATCTTTCCAAGTCTTTAGTGTCTTCAGTGTTGAGGATGTTCAAAACCAAATTTTGCAAATTCTTTGTGATTATTTCGTCAGATACGCCATTTTTTTTGAAAATTGTGCGCAAGTGGTCAACTCTTTCACAAAAACAATTCCATAACTGCAGTCTTTTTCGTATTAACTCATCTGCATCTGAATCTTTTTGTGATAATTCGGACAATACGCGTTCCAGAGCAGCGCCCGAATCCATTTTCACTGGGCTTTGCGATGCTTTTTGTTGTAACTGCGGTAAAATAGAACGTAGTCTGTCTTTTTGAGTTTGATTCGTATTAGCTCCAAGAAGATCGTCTAGCATTTTTGCTTTCTGGTCATCAGAGTGTTCCGTAGAATATATATAGTCCCGAATTTTATCTTTTTGGGAAAGCATGTAGCTGTTGTATGGTGCCGTAATCTGGGATCTTAAATCTCTCAATAACCCGTCCTGTGTTGATGATTTAAAATTCCTTAAAAAATTCACAAGCGCTTGTTTTAAATCTGAATCGTCAAGATCTACAGCCGCCTCTAAGAATTTTTCCTCTTCAGCAGAGCCGACCGCAGATTTTAAATACAGCGTGATTTGTTCTTGTTTTTGCTCAAAGAGTTCTTCCGGAACAATTGTTTGGCCTAAGGTGTTACATACTACTGACACCACAGCATCGCTTGATAAGCGCTGTGGTGATGATTTTTGAGCCTCTAAATCGGTTATGAGATCTTGTGAGAGCTCTGTCTGTGCAATATTTACAGTGCCTTTTAGTATGGCTTCTTGAATTTCACTAGAGATTCCCATAGCTTGTAAATAGTTCATCAGTTTTGCGTTTTCTTTCCGAATCTGCTTTGCTCTCTGATCAGAATCCAAACATATACGGGTAGTCCATTTTTTCAGATTCTGCGCAAAATAAATTTGAGCGGGATACTCCAACGCTACGAATTCATCCGATTGAACAAAAGCAAACATCTTTTCTATTATGTTGCATTTGTTTGCTATGAGATAGTCGTTTGTGTCGCGCTTTGCGAACTGATCATGGCTCTCACTAATCATTCGATAAATCTCATTCAGTAGACGCAGATGACCAAATTCAGTAAAAGCCTCATCTACATGTTGTCGTGATCTTGATATGTCATTTAAACATTTATCCGAGAGCTTCAACTTTTCTAGAAGAACTAAGAGTTCTTTTTTTGATTGCTCAACAAAAAGCCCAAGGGGCTTTGTTACGGGGTATGCCTTATCAAATTCCTGTAAATGGAGACCTTGCAAAGGATGCGTGACATCAATCTGCTGTTGTTCTCCGCCTGTCACGCCATTGTTTTTCAATCGATAAACTTTGCATTCGATATACATCTTGAGATCGGACGATACACTGTTCATGTCCATGAATGGCACGCTATACTCCACATACGGCATTATTGCGTAGCTCTGACCACCCCATTGCACTACTCGATACATTTGTTGGTGCCCTGCTCCTTCCTTATATATCATCTCGTTAGCATTGCTTTCTTGTTGAGGGTTCAAAGAAGCAGTCTGCTCACTGGACATTAAACCTTTTTCATCAAGAGCGTTTTTTGAGTCCTCATTACGGTCCATAGCTATAATCATCTCCATTTGTAGAGTTTGCAGAGTCAATCACTATCGCATTGACCCTAATAACTCTTCAGATAGGACACATTTTTTAAAAAAAGCATTTTTTGAAAAGAATTTCTCAACTCAGATTCCTAAGATAGGGTTCGTCTAGCACTGAGTCTCAGACAAAGAGCAAGCTCTCATTTCAGCACTGGGCTATATTTAAAGAAAAAAGAAGGTTTCGCTATCAGCATGGTTTCATATGTGAGAACCTTCTGGAACACTCGCTGCATACTGTATCTAAAACGCATTCTTCTCAATTCATTGATTCTTTTATGAGTCTCCTTTGCATTTTTGATCAATACAAAGCCCCTCATATGAACGTACCCAAATCTTTATTTTAGCCTTTGTATAAAAGTGCATGAATCTTGGCAGAAAGCGAAAAACTTTAAAAGAAATTTTTGAAAGCAACTGACTTTTTATCAGTCTTCTGACTGATAAAAAAAAAGAGACCTAGAGGTCTCTTTTTTTTATCCGCAAACTAAAAGTCTCAGGTGCATCCAAGGACTCATCTCCTGACTCTATTTGGAGTGATGTGAGGTGGGTCTGTTTTTATCTGATCTGATTGTGTTTCTGGTTGAGAAAACAAGCCCTGTGATTTTGTTTTGAGATGATTATCCAGCTGTTCTAAAGTAGCAGTCGTACGATTGTGCGCACGAATCTTCCCCGTAAAAATCAATTGAGCATGATGAGAAGAGGTTAGCATCGAGACGTAGCGTCTGAACCCTCTCGTCAGCCTCATGAGATAGTTGAGCATGTTTTGCCAACTAAAGATTTCTTTCAAGCCGCCTTCTTTCCACTCTAGATCTTTCTCGCGCACAAGTTGTCCATCTTGCGCATCTGCACGAACCTCTAAGACTCTCTCAGAACTTGCAATCACATGATAGATAGGTGCTTGTGGAATGTCCTTTTTCAAATCTTTCTTGCTATTCAATTGCTTGATGCAATCTGCCCTTTCTTTGAGCAATTCGCCTATATCTGAACGAAATGCATCTGTTAATGCCTCGTGCCGGTCTTTTGCTAAGTCCTTATTCGAATTGAGGCTCTCTAAAATAAAGAATGCAGTCTGATAGGCCGACACCATTTCTTTGATTTCACGGTCAATCACTACGATATTCTCTTTTTGAGGATTTTTCTCAAAAGAAAATTCAAACTCATCCTGTCCTCGCACGTTACTATCTTGAGGACGATTGACAGTGTAATATGTCCGACCATTCTGTTGGCTCAGTGTAGAATGGCTTTTCATATGAGCGTGTAGTTCTTGATAATAACACGTAAAGGCCTCTGCAAAAGCAGCATTATAATCATCAAAATGCTCTTGCTGATTCTCATTAAACTTCTCCCTCAAATCCACTGGCTTATTCTTCAAGTAATCTGTCAGGGAAAACTGCGTATCAAGGAGAGAATAATGGTAACAGTTATTTGCAGGCCCGATTTCTGATCTCGTAAACCCCTTGTCGACTAGTTCCGATATAGCTTTTTGAGCATCATTATGTGCCCTTGCACGATAATCTGTTGTTTCTACAGACCCGAAATCTGAAGCGTTTTCTTGATTTGGAGCTATTTTGTGTTTTTGTTTCTGTTTGAGTGCATCAATCTCTTTTACAACCTCTGCGAAAAAACTTGCTTCTAATTGATCATGCAACACAGCACCTTTTTCCGTTGTACTTTCGACACTGCGTGTACAGTGTTGGCTCAAAGATTCGACTACTTCAATGAATTGCTTTTTTTGGTCAGAAGGGGCCTTGGCCGCAAACTCCTTACTCAAAATCTTCTGGATCTCTTGCGTTAATTGTGTGTGAGCTATACCTCCCTGCTTGATAATTTTATCAATCTCAGCAATATTTTCATAAATAGCAGTAACGTCTTTCATTTTTCTTTCTATTGCCAGCGGTCTTTGGAACACACCGCGCTTATCAAGGTCACTGTGTACTTCTGACATTTCTCCTGCACTTACACTAAGCGCAGCTTTGACTATAGCATCTTTCTCTTCCTCGGTAAGTCCCATAGATGTTAAATGTGCACTGAGCTGTTTTTTGTATCTTTCAACATTCTCAATCCAACTCCCTGCAGAGTTCTCTACGACATAATCTGCCATTGCATCCAAAATATATAATTGTTCTGAAGGATTTTTTGATGCTATGTCTTTGATTTGGTCTCTGATTGCCGTCACTGGTAAGCTGGTCTTTTCGAGCCTGCTCTCTATGAGAGCAATTTTTTGAAAAACTTCCTTCAACATGCACAAGTTCTTATATGCGTCATATGGTGATGCGGCTTTTGAAATGAATATGTCTATCTCTTGTTCTGAGAAATGATACGGCATTTTCATTAACTTCTCTTTTTCTTGCGCAATCAGCACGCTGTATAGAGCATTTGAATGGTAGTTCTGATCCTTAAGCTGATTCTGAATGTCCTTTTGTATATCACAGTCCTGAGCATTATTTACCAGCTTCCGTCTTCCTGTCCAGTCTCTTTCAATCCTATACAGTACCAAATTCATGTCAAAACCCCAACTTCTATTAACGATCTCCGTCTTTACGGCATAATCCTGATCGTTGTAATTCACGATGATATAATCATCGCCCAAGTCACGAATTTTCTTCATATCAATTTTGAATGCGGTTGAGTTTAGAATCGACGCACACCGATCCTGGACTGCCTTTAAGTCTGGACTTGACTTGCTGAGCGTTTGATTTAAATCAACCAAAAGAGCATATGTTTTTTCTTGATCTGCATGGGGTTGCTTCAATATTTGGATTATTGCGTCTTTTAACTCTGAGTATTGCGGTATCGTCTTTGCGTTGTTCTCTAAAAGTGAAATGAGCTTGTATTTTTCAGACTCAATCCAATTGGAGAAAAGGGTCTGTTTGAGCTCTTGAACACATTTCTCCCGAAAAGCAGAATCATCAACATCGGACTGTATCTGAGAGAGAGTGGTTAATAATTTATCACACGTAGCAATGATTGCTTTTCTCTGTTCATGAGTTAACGGTTCACAAAAATCCAGCTTAAGAAGTGGTCCGAGCAATAATTCTATTTGCTGAGAATTTATACTGTCAGAGATAGCCTTAACCTTTTTATAAATAGAGCAAAGAAATTCAATTTTTTGATTTTTTGCATATTGCTCTTTGAACCAACCACTCTGGCTCTCTGTGAACAATGAAATCTCTTCTGGCTGTACACTTGCAGCTTTGGTTAATATTTCTGTACGCCGAACGTCTGAGAGGGGTATATTTTTTAAATCAGACTCGAGTTCTCTTTGCACACATCTCCACCCCATCTGTAAATTAGAGAGTTTCTCTAAAAGCTGCAACTTTTCTTGCAAAGTTTCGAGTGTAACGTTGTTTTTGAGAGCCTCTATGAGCTGCAATGTGATTTCATCACTATCTTTTCCCCAAGCACGATATTGATTATAAATTGCTTTATAAAATACTAAATGGAGATATTGGAGATATTCTAATGATAAATCATTGTCCCCTTTTTCTAAAGCCATAGTTTCATCGATGCGATTTCGGATAATGTTCTCTATTTTAGCCAGATTGCTTTCGGGTTTTTCAGTCCTGTCTTGAGAGCTTTGAAATTTTTGATTAAGTTCTTTTTTTAGGTCATCCCTCCACTTACTGTACAATTGCTTTGCCTGCGCGGTAGAACGCTCAGCAGATTGAAGAGATGCAAGAATGACATTTTTTTCATCATCAGTCGCCTCTCTTTCGTATTGTATGCATTTTTTATCATACAGCTGTACCCTGCACTGGCGACGTTGAGTCTGGTGATCAAACGCCTCCGCGACATAATAAGTCTGCCCCTGATACCGCACAAACATATGTTCTTTCTGCTCTATGCTGCCTGGATCCGTAATAATGACGCGATTTGCGACACTCGGTAAGTGAGTGCTTTGCAAAAAATCAGATATGGCGTTTTGATCTGGTTCTGGTGAAGTGCTGTTCAGCATCTCATTCAATTTAACCAAATTGTTCAATTCTTCTGCCAATGCGTTCACTTTGTCATCTGAAGTGCTCTCTGTTTTTTCCGATGTTGAGGGTTCATTGGACATTGAGTTTATGGATTTTATCCATTTTTTTTGATCTAAACTCTCAATGAGTCGTGTTGTCTGTCTTCGAATGAACGTTTCAAAAAGAAAGCTTTGCAAGTATGAGGATGCGCGGGTACTACTAGATTCTGGCTTATCATCCTTCTTACGCACGTACCATTGAATACTCTTATCATTCTCTCTCTTTTCCAGCGTCGCTAACATGGCTTTACCATCCAGCGTATATTCGAAGGTCCGATCATATTCTTTATTTTGAGCTATGTTTGTGCCCCCATCCACAGGATTCACAGGCCCTTCAAATCCTTGAGGGTGTTTGCTTGCTTGGTCTTCATGATGGTTCATAGTCATAATCATCTCCATTTGTAGAGTTTGCAGAGTCAATCACTATCGCATTGACCCTAATAACTCTTCAGATAGGACACATTTTTAAAAAAAGCATTTTTTTGAAAAAAATTTCTCAACACACACTCTTGTTTTGATAAACCAAATTTTTCTGCCACCTGCCGCCATTGTTTTAGACCCGATGCCACTGCCACTTCTTTATAAAACATCTATCCTGACATATAGGGGCATGAGGAATGTATCTTGGATGATATTTTACTGTCCTGAATAAGGCCTGAGAATAGGGATGATCATCTCTTACAGATGGTGATTCTAATCTCCCAATCTTTTCAGCGTGACAAGCATTGTCGCACCTTTCATCGGCGCGCGATTATCTAAATGTAGAATCAACTGTAATTACGCTGATTCATGAGCAGCCTGGTGCATCTCAGCTTTCATTGATACAAATCATCTCAATCACAGCATGTTGTGATACTGGCGATATTTTATTAAGTGCACGAAAATATTAACAATAAATAGTAAATATGTGCACTTAAATCAAGCAAAATGAACCGAACTGCTGCCACAAATGTCCTAAGACTCCTCGACAAACAAAATAAATTTTTGTTTACGAAGCACGATCTTAGAAAATGGTTTCCCTTGGATACCCCAAAAACCTTTGATGCTGTCTGAAAAAGGATGGTTAAGGATCATTTGCTGAAATGGGTGTGCCATAACGTGTATTTGAACCCACACGCCCAATCCATGGATTATGGTTATACCATCGAACATGTGGCTAAAATTCTCAGACGGGGAGAGTACAATGATGTTAGTTTAGAATCTTTATTGGCTGAATATGGTGTTATCTCTCAAATCCCAATCGATCGCCTAACCGTTATCACTCCTGGAAGAACGGGTAAATACACAACCAAATACGGTGTTATTGAATTCACACACCAAACGGCTCTTTTCTGAGATCATTCCCCATTTAATTAAAGATCATCGTAGACCTTTACATATTAGACCTCTTGCATAACTAGCTATCACGATAATTCCATGTTATAAATAGCTGCAATTAAATTGAATCTCAGTCCAAATCTCTTTCGTCTGTTTCTATAGTTGTCAGATATGATTTTAAATCGTTTAA
>JACCDZ011181606.1_pt1 | contig 137183 bp, 110 predicted proteins | sample 7449551 | NCBI WGS metagenome assembly JACCDZ01 (sample SAMN15323452, study PRJNA562643) | freshwater metagenome | isolation source: river surface water | place: USA:Blue River Watershed | collected 2017-08-18
CAAAAACATTAGCAAAACTTATCACGCCAAGCATAATAAAGGCTTTGTGATACGCCATAAGACGCACAAATATCAACCACAGATCAACCCTTAACTCCCTCAAGAACTATCTGGCTTTTTTCTTTAGCACTCCATTTTTTCTTCATAAAATAATGAGTAAAATTGTAACCCAGATTCTTGCACAAATTTTTTTCAAAAATTCGCGCCTTTTGCATTATCCCCGATATCAGGGATAATGCAAAAATAAATCTGAATTAGATTAATAATTACTCTCTATGATTTTTTAAGAATTAATTGGAGGGGTATATCTTTGATACATTTCACGTTCGAGTCGTTGATAGTGTATTTGCCTTTGCGGGCTTCGAATTCCTCTGGAGTAAGAAGTTCTAGGCCATTGTTAGTGAGGGCGAGGATTTTGTTTTGTTCAAAAGCTTCTCTGTATTTTCTATACACAATCACATTCTCTTCATCACTGAACAAAAGGCATTTTTTTGACTTATAGTAGATCTTTAGTCCAGTAAGCTGCTGATATTTTGAGGCTCTTTCTCGCAATCCATCAGGTATTATTCCATGATCAGAAATTCCAATAAAGACTGTTGGATCATCTTTGTAATTGGATTGGAAAAACTCCCAATTCCTGCCATCAATTCGCCTAAACTCTTTTCCCTCAATTATTAAATTTGGCGACGCTAAGTTTTTTATTTCTTGATTCACATATCCACGAGGATGCCCCAGAAAACACGATCCCAGAAACATTAAAGACACAACCAAGTGTATTTTTTTCATAAATTATTCCTTTGTTCTCGCATGATTATCTGCCTCAATTTCGTAAGGGTTATACTTACTGTTTGGCATTGAAAATACCGACTGCCCAGCTTGGTAATTACCGATCATTCCTCTCACTACATAAGACGGTAAAAATAATGGTCCAAGTTGCTCTGCTTGATAAGTATGAGGTTCTTCATGATCACCAATGGTCGCTCTATAAAAATAGTAGTTAGGGATATATGACCGTCCCAACCCATCATCCGGCCCGCCATCATTATCCCCAACTGTCGGATAATTAGTCGCATTCCCAAGCGTAAACGCCCTACTAACCAAAGGATTTCCTTCAAACTGAATCGCATTGTGATCAAAAGTTATTGCTACATCTTTTCCCATTATCGCACCAGCAGTTAATCCAATTGCACCCCATGCAACACTTAGAACCGTATTCGGACTTGCCCAAACTTTACCGTAAATATTCTTCGCTTCCTCACTTGTTAAAACATCATAACCTTCTTTAACTTGATTCCCAAACTCCGTCGGATTGGTTAAAATCATCGTTGGAATTTTTAACTCAGCGTCAAAATCACTGGTGATGACTGTTTTCTTATTGGTTTCAGTTTGAGTTATATCGCGATTTAAATCGATAATCTGTTCCTTTGTTGCGGAGCTTCCATTGATGTTAATTGTTCCATTCCCAATTGTTGCTTTGGTTGTTGAATTGGATTCAGAGCCATGAAGAGATAAGTTTAAATCTAATTGATCTGGCATCGCAGGATTGTTTGGTTTATTACCAAATTGTGCAGATAATCCAAAGCTATTTGATTCAGAAACCGAGAAGTTTTTAAGATCAGAATAAGTAAGTGAAGCTGTGCTTAGATTTAGATTACCAAGATCGTTTCCATCTTTGTCTTTATTGGCAATAACTGCACCAACGATGTTGGTGTTGTTATCTACGTTAATGTTAACTGAATTAGTTCCGATAATTGATGAAACCTGATCAACCCAAGCTCTGTTTGAATAGCCATTTCCTAAGTTAAATCCAACACTTCCACCATTAGCACCACTTGAATCTCCGCTAATTCCAAGCGACATTCCTATATTGTAAGAATCAGATTCAGATAAATTTTGGCGAGATTTTAGAAGAAGATTTCCACCAACATCCATATTCACATTTGAGGCAAGCAAATTAGCGCCGAATAGATTGGTGTCTTTGGCGGTGTTGATGTTAAGAGTTCCATTTTCTGCAAGAAGTTGGCTGTTGGTGTAAGTTGTTTGGTCTTGGCTGCTTTCGGCTTCACTCATTCCGATATTAGCAGAAAAACCATTATTGCCAACCGAGCCACCCAAACTTTGCGACTTCATTTTGTAACTTTGTGATGCTGTCGATTCGCCGGCGTTAACATTTAAATTACCCAACATTGCAGTTAGATTCAGATCGCCATTTGTTGCAGAAACATTTGAGCCGGTGATGTTGATGTCACCAGCGCCAGAAGTTAGCGAAATTGAATCTCCGGCAACCAAATTAGATGCAACACTTTGTGAATATTCACTGGTAGTTGTTGATTTTAATTTGGTGATGTCAGCGTAAACTGAGCCGTAGAAACCAGTGCCCATACTTGTTGAAGCTGCTGCTCCTGCATTACCAACTGCTTGCATTGCAGCTGCAGAAGAAAGACCAGCATTAATCAATGCTAAAACAACTTGATACTCAGCACGTTCAACCGCTTTTGAGCTGGCCATTCCTTCATCATGAAGATCTTCGATTTTATTTAGCTTGTCATAAGCATCTTTTACAGCTTTCTGCGCTTTTACAGCATCAACAACAGCATAAGCTGCATCGGCATAGGCATTGCCAACCTGAACACCAGTATCAAGAGTTAGTTTGTCAGTGTAAGAGCTATCACTTTGTTTATTTTGGCCATCAGAAATATTTAGGTTATTTTTAGAAATGATTTCAGCGGAAGAACCAGTTACAAAATTTGAGGCAACAAGTGCAAATTCATCTGAAGAATTAACCAAAGCAGAGCCACCAATATTTACATTTGATGATGCAACAGTTGAAGAACTTGAGTTAGTGCCTTCTTCAACAAAATCTTTAGTTACGCCAGCGCGGTAATTTAGTTTGGTTGAGTTGTACTCTGAATGGAATTTTCCGGCAGTTTCGTAAGAGCTTTGCGAAGTTGTGCTTTCAGTATTTGTTCCAGCAGCAACAGTGAAGCTACCCAAAGAATTTGCTAAAAGATCGCCAGAAACATTTAGATTAGAACCTTTAACTAAAGTATCGCCAACCGAGTTAGTCATCATCGAACCACCAACATTGATGTTTGAGGCGTGAGAATTTGATTTGTCGGCTCTAGTTTCTGTTGACTCAGAGATTTTAATTGCACCAAGTTTATCGCCAGCTTTATCAACTGCAGTCATTGACCATCCAAGTGGCGTTGCCTTCATAACAAAATTTTCTAAGGCATCTGGATAGTATGTGCTCATGTAATCTTTAGCTAAACTCGAAGCAATTTGCAAAGGAGCTAAAGCGTAAGGCAATGCACGCATTCCAACTGCAGCAACTCCAGTATAGCCTTTGCCACTTTGAGCGTAATGATATTCTTTTAGGTCGGCATCTTTGATTGTTAGATTATCGACAGTGGTTCCAGCAGTTGTAACGTAATTTCCGTTTGAGTCTTTTTGATAAGTTCCGTCAGAATTTTGTGCGATGGCAAATGAGCCAATGACTAAATTTTCTTTGGTATCAATATTGCTACCTTGAATTGTTGTGTCACCAAGGCTGGAAATATTGATGTTGTTGGCGCTTAAGTTTGATGAGGCTGCAGTTTCAACATAATCTGTTGAGGTTGAGAAGCTTTTGGTAGTTTCGTTGCGCTTCTTGCTTGATGATTCTGTGAAGGTACTATCAACCGCGTTTTCAATCGTCACATTGCCTTTAGAAGCGATGGTCAAATCACCATCCGTCACAGTTAAATTGCTGCCTTTGACATTAATGTCAGCTTTCTGCGTTGAATCAGTTGAATTGCCGTTGGTTTGAATTGCTAGCGAGTCGGTGAAAGTTAAGTTAGAAGCAATATTGGTAATATTTTCACTGGTTTCGCTTGATGTGTGCTTTACACCTTTAAATCCAGGAACATTTGTTGCTCTTGCTGTTTCGCTGCTTGAAGAAGAGGTTTTTTCAATTTCTTGTGCTGCCAAAATATTAACACTTCCTTGGTCAGAAACTAAGCTGCCAGTTTTACCAGAAATATCAGAACCAGAAACTGTTAAATCTTGATTTGAGGCAATTGAAACAGCACCAGTTGCATCAATCACACTAGCAAGATTTGAGGTTTTTTCAGTGGAGGTTGATGAGGATTTTGAGCTATCATTAGTGCTAAGACCTTGATTAGCCAAAATTGCTCCACCAAGAGTTAGAGGAGCGACATTGGCAAGGAAAGAAACGCCAACCAAGCCTCCGGTTATACCAGAAAAGTTCCGAGATTTAGTAGAAGATGCCCAAGATTTATTTTGGTCAGAAACCGAGTAAATATTAACCTCATCGCCAGCATTAACTGCTACATCCTCAGCCTTTAATTTTGCTCCGATTAGATTGGTATCAGAACCAGAAGTAATTGAGATATTGCCACTATCGGAAGTTAGATTGGATAAAACATTAGTTGTTGATTGACTGCCTGAAACCGAACTTTTTGAAACTGTTAAACCTTTTTTCCAGCTTTGTGATTCGAAATAAGAAGTGTTTTGAGCGGCAGAAATATTAACATCATCTTTTGCGGCTAAAGTTATGCTATCAGTAGCACTAAGATTTGAGCCAGTAATTTGAATATTTGAACCATGCAGCTTGCCAGAAGTTTCTGAATCAGTTCCAGTTCCGCTAGCGAATAAAGTTAACGATCCAGATGCATCAATGTCAGAAGAGAGATTGGATGTTTTATCGGAAACACTAATTCCACCTTTTTTACTAGTTCCCCAAGTAACTTCAGTTCTGTTGCGAAGTTGCAGAGTGGAAATGTTAATGTCATCTCCGGCACTTATGCTTAAATTTCCAGAAGTGGTTGATCCATCAGCAAGGGTGTTTTTTGCGGTAGAAATATTTGCAGCCGAGTTTGTGAAATCATTGGCAGCGTTGATAGAGATTGATCCACCCTTAATTGAAGCATTTTGCAATAAGGCCGAACTGATATTGTGAGAATTTCTGACTGTCTGATTAAATCCAAGCTGATAAGAATCCAAACCTTGGCTCAAAAGATTTGCATCATCAGTTTGGACGATTGCAGTATTTAAAATATTTCCTTTAAGGGTAGTCAAATTTAAAGACCCAGTTGATCCAATATTCGCTCCAATATTCTTAATATCTCCACTATTTGCAGTAATATTCAGATTGTTTCCTGCAATAATTTGAGAGATAGAAGAAGAGTTCGTTTTATTTACAAGCGACGCGAGATTAAGATTTAAATCTCCTCCACTAACAATTGATCCGTTATTGAGTAAATCGGCGTAAGGGGAATCAATTGTTACACTATTTTTACCGAAAATAACTGAATTGTTGGCAATAGCGGTTCCGCCATTAGAGGAATTACTGTTAAATAATCTATTCCTGCTGTCCTGACTTAAATAAATTTTTGGAGCTAAAACACTAACACCATTAACAGTAGTTAACTCAAAAGTTACGATGTCTTTGGTTAGAGAATTAGCTTGTGCGCTTGTAAGTCCATGAATTGCAACATCTTCAGCATTTAGACCAAGAGCGGCAAATTGGTTAACTGAATTATCAAGAAGCTCTTTGATTTGTTGGTTTGGATCGGTGGTTGTTTTAGAAAGGAAGAGTGAATCATTAGTTAGAGTTTTTAACTGATCCATTATCAATTTGGTCTCAACGAAAGAATCGCCAAGCATTCTGGTATTGGTATTTCTAGTTTGGCGATCAAGATCAGCTAGAACAGAAGAACCATTTAAACCAAGTTGGTTAAAGTAATAGCTGCTGCCAAAGAATTTTGAGGCATCGGTGAATTGACTTCTTGATTCAACAAGTGGAGTTGTAGCACTTGGATCAAGGTTAATTTTAAAGTTACCAGAAAATACTGTTCCAGAAGTTGAAACACTTAAAGACGAAGAAGTAACTGAGGCAGTTGATGTTGAAACTGATGATGAAGCTGAAATTGGGGTAGCAATACTACCTTTAGTAACTGAAACTGATGATGGCGATGAGGTGGAAGTAGTGCTTAGTCCTAAATCAGAAACACTGGTTGATCCGCTATTATTGCTTATAGCGCTAGTGATTGAAGATAAATCAACATTTATAGCTCCAGTTTGTGCAAGAGTATAACTATCGATTTTATTAATAGTGGTTGAGTGCGATTGCCCTTCGACCGCACTCACTGCACTGTATTGCGCAATGGTATTATTATTTATTTTAGAAGTTACAGAGCCGCTTAATAATCCACCAGATTTGATGTAAGCATTATAGGTTTCAGAATAGTAATTTTGTTTTGCAATTTGATTCCAATCACCCCTCCATACACAGGTTCCACCACACCACCAATTTGCATTTCTTTGATAGTAAGATTCAAAGAAGTAGCTTGTATTAGTTATAGTTGAAGCATTAAGCGCCAAATTACCAACTGATAAAATGTTGGAAGCATCATTAGTTAGATTAATGGCACTGATATTTAAATTTTTTCCAGAAGAAATATTTGATACAATACCGGCTGTGCCATTAATCGAAGCTGTATGACTACTATCATGGTGGGTTTCATGATCTTGTCCCCAAGCTCTGTCGGTATAAGTGTTACCTTGAGTCTTCATTGAGCTTCTTTGATTTATAATGGTAGAAGCTGCAATTGTAATATCTCCGGCATAAGTTTCGATATTGCCTGAGATATTTTTAACTAAAGTGGTCTTATCAAGTGAGGTATTTTTTCTTATGGTTAGATTGTTGTCTGCGTAAATATCAGCCTGATTGTTCAGGAAGGTGTTAGCAACATTGAAAGTTGCACTATTTCCACTCCAGATCAGCGCTGTTGCATTATTGCTTAAGTTATTGGTGATGTTGGTAGTTAGATCGTTTGCTACAGAAATTTCACCAGTATTGTTTAAGTCTTTGATGTTAAAAATCGCATTATTATCAGCAGTGAGTAGTGAGGTTTGATTAGTGTTATTGAATGCTCCACTAAGTGCATTGATAGTTGTAGTGCCATCACCACCAGTAATTTTTCCCGTGCTGTAATTATTTATATTTCCTAGTGTGGAAGTAAGAGTTAGATCGGTAGTTGCCGATATGGTTCCATAGTTATTGATGTTGTTTTTAGCAGTAAAATCAATATAGGTTCCAGCGGCAAGAGAAGCTAAAACTGAGGCGTTACCACCAACATATTCATTAGTAATATTTCCACTTCCAGCAACGCCACTATTTCCCGTAGCATTTAATTTGATAAAATCAGAAGCGGTTACATTACCTTGGTTGATGATGTTGTTTGCAGTAATATCAACATTATTTGCCGTAACAGTTCCTGTGATTGTGTAATCAATACTGCCTAAATCTAAGCTAATTGCTGCTGTTGAGATGAATGCGCCAAGAGTGTTGTAGAGGTTAACGCTTCCTGCACTCAGCGCTGAAACTGAAGTTGATTTACCAGCAACTAAACCTGAATTATTGTTCAATGTGTCAGTTAAAAGATTTACTGCGCCATTTGCTGAAACGATACCAGAAGTGATATTTGAAGTAGAAGGTTTAGTGTTTTGGTTGTTGATGCTTGAGGCTCGAACTGTTAAATCACCACCTGCCAAAATTAATGAAGATGCAGAATTAGAAAAGCTGCTTGCATTGATGGTGAAATTATCAGCGCTTTCAAGAATGCCGCTGTTTTGAATATTTCCTGATGCAGCAATAGTGAAAGCTCCACCAGAAACAATGTTGCTTGTGTTAGTTAAGCTAACCAAATTCAAAGATAGATCATCATTCGATTGAATCAGATTGCTGCTAATTAGATTTGCTGCGGTGATGCTTAAAGTACCATTGCTTAGAATTTGATTGGTATTAGTGATGTCTGAATTACCGCTGATATTAAGATTGCCAAGCGAGCTTAAACTTCCCGAATTGGTAAGAGTGTCGGTTAAATTCAAAGCAAGATCGTCACTGGCAAAAACTTCGCCGCTATTAACTGCAAGAGCAGAAGTTAGATTAATTTTAGAACCAGATAAAACAGCGCCAGAATTTGTAAAAGATGTTGAAGAAATAAGTGTTAGATCATCAGCAGAATAAATCAGACCATCATCTTGATTGTTGATTGTGGCAGAAGTCATTGATCCTTTACCAAAGGACTTGATAGCATTTGAGTTGGTAAGACTTGCTGAAGTTAAACTAAAATCAGAAACACTTTGAAGGTTGCCGGAATTTGAAACCGAATTTTGTGCAGTAATCGTTAGTTTATTATTGCTTAAAATATCGCCGGTATTGGTTAGATTTTTTGTGTTAATTCCAAGATCATTATTGGACGAAATCTGTCCGTTATTGGTGAGATTATTTGTGATTGTTAAAGTTGCCGAGTTAGAAAGTGATGCAACTGCCGAAGATGAATTGTTGGTTAAGTTATTTGCAGAAACTGCTAAAGCCGCATTTGAAAGAATATTGCCACTATTGGTCAGATCACCAGAAGAAACGATTGTCAGTTGCTCACTTGCAGAAATTTCACCAGAGTTAGTAAGTGAAGTTGTATTTAAATTTAGATCACTTGATGAATTTAGAGTTCCTGAATTGTTAAAGCTGTTACTGCTAGTGATTGTTAAATCTTGACCTGAAACAAAATTACCAGAGTTGGTAAAATTTTTAACCAACAATCCATTAACCAAATTGTTAAAAGAAATATCACCATCATTGGTAACAGAATTTAACTCTGCGCCACTTGCGGCATTTGCCAAAGTGAAATTTGTTTTAGCAAAAATTGTTCCGGCGTTATTCAGGTAATCACTGATGTTTAGAGTAAGAGCTTGATTAATTGAAGCGAGCGTTGCATCTGCGCTATTGGTAATTGATGCAGAATTAATGATTAGATTGTTGTTAGTGAGAAGGCTGCCTTGGTTTGTAAGTGATGATAAAGTAAAATTTCCTGAAGTTATTGCGGAGATTTCTCCTGAGTTAGTTAAATTTGATGCTGATAAATTGATACTGCTACCACTTGCAATAGAGCCGGAATTTGTTGCCTGACCGCTATTATTAAAAGTGATTTGATCACCAACAATATTCCCTGAATTATTGCTATTTCTGCCAACCAACACAGTTAAATCAGTTGTCGCTTGAATATTTCCTGCGTTTGTAAGATCGAGATTTGAAGCAATAGAAATATCTTTGCTGCCGTAAATCCAGGCAGCAGAATTATTGGTGATGTTGTTGCTTAAAATTGTTAAACTGCCATCGGAATAAAATACTCCCGAGTTAGTTAGATTGGCACTATTTGTGATATTAAAATTGTTAGCAGAATAGATACTTCCTGAATTGGTAAGTGACGAAGAATTCGCGATGAAATTATTTTGCGAAGAAATTGCACCAAAATTGCTTAAGCTGATTGCATTGATAGTTAAATCATCATTAGCAGAAATCGCGCCAGCCAATTGATTGGTAAATGAATTAGCACTTACAGTCGCTTTAGTAACAGATTTAATCAAACCAGAATTGCTAAAACTTGATGATGAAATATTGCCGTCACCAGCGCTTTGAAAATTGCCTGAATTGTTAAGAGAGGAAGTAGCATTTAAGTTTAGCTTTGCATTGGAAAGAATGTTTCCGCTGTTGCTTAAATTTGCTAAGTCGATGTTAAGATCATTAACCGAATCAATTTCTCCGTCATTTTGCAAATCGCCAGTTAAAGCAAGTGTCAAAGACTTAGTCAGAGATGCAATCAAACTGCTGTTGTTAAGACTGGTAGCAGAAATGCTTAAATCAGAATTGGAAAGAATTTGATTTGAATTGGTAATGGCAGCACTTCCTGTAACGCTTAAATTTCCTTGTGCAGAAATTGATCCCAAGTTGTTAAGTGATGAAGATAGATTTAAATTAAGTGCCGCAGTTGAGTAAATTGAAGAATCGGCAGAGTTTGTAAGTGAAGACAGATTGAATGTTGAATTACTGCCACTTTGAGTTGCACCAGAATTTGTAAATGAATCCGTGCTAAAATTTAAAGCATTACCAGCAATTAAATTTCCTGAGTTAGCTGCCGAACTCGTAACTGACAAAGTAAGGTTATTTTGCGCAGAAATTTCAGAAGAGTTGTTTAGCTGGTTTGAATTTACACTTAAATTATTTGCTGAAGTAATGAGTCCAGAGTTAGTCAGAAGACCTGTAAGAGCTATTGTGTAATCAACTGGTGAATAAATACTTCCTGCTGAACTATTGGTTAGATTAGTTCCTGATATTGCGAGTGAGTTTTGTCCAAAAATACTTCCAGAGTTATTGATGTTAGTGATGTTAGAAAGATTTAAATTCAGCGCTTCAAGATTTCCTGAGTTGTTGAGAGTTCCACTATTTTGAACATTCAAATTATAAGCCGATGCCAAACCAGAGTTATTGAACTGGTTAGCAGTAATGTTGATAGTTGGTGCAGAAATTGAAGAGCTGGAATCAGTAGTTTGAATCTTGCCACTTGATCTTAAGTTGGCTGTATCACCAACAGAAATACTCTTATAATATATGTCACCATTGGCATCAAGATTGAGAGTAGATGATGCAAGAATCTCACTTTCCATCTTCACACCCACACCTTGCTTGGTGGCGATTAAATAAACTTGGCCAGCTTGAATTTGCGCAAGAGCTGAGGCATCAATTGCAAAAACCGGATCAGTATTATTTTGAGTATTATTTCCGGTAATAGCTTTTGTGGCATAATCATATCTGCCTTCACCAGTTCTTATTGCAACTGAATTGCTATCACTTCCAAAAATTGAAGAGAGAAGTTTAACGCTTGAAGCAACAATTTCAGTTCCATTTGTTCTGGTAACATCAAGCCCAAGTCCATCAATAGTAATTAGTGGAACATAAAGATTCGGATTCGCCTGTTCTTTTAAATTAAAACCAAGGTTGCCATTGGCATCAAAATTACTGCTTCCTGCAACCATCAAAAGCCTTGCGGTGTTAATGAATCCGCATCCGAGGCATGCGATCCCATTAGGATTCGCCAGAATTAAATCCGCTTTCGAACCAGCAATTTCTGTGTAACCTAAAAGCTGAGAAGTGTTTCCTGAAGTAACTTCATTAAGAATAACTTTTGCACTTCCTGAAGAGACAAGATTTGGATTCGCAGTTACAAGTCCACCGATCTGAGTTTGCGTAACAGCATTTGCTCCAGTTCTTGCAACAGCAGCACTTCCAGAAAAGTTATTAATAATCTGTCCACCAGTGTTGACGTTATAAGATTCGAACTTATTATGAGAAAGCCCACCAGCATTGGGAGCAGCAATATTAACTTGATCAACACCCGAAGCAGTTTGTGTTACCTGCGTGTTAGTTGTTCCATCTGGAGTAATTGGAAGAGCAGACGCTGAAGCAGTGCTTACAAAAATGAACTGTTCTAATACCAAAGAAAAAACAGCAAGGGCACTCAAGAAGTTCTTGGTAAATCTTAATAATGTTGAAAGCCTCATATTTAAAATTTCTTTGTGGTGAAAAGTTTTTAAATTCTGTTTAAAGATTTGAAAGGATCATAAAATCATTAATCTATTTAAAAAAAGGAGATTATCTTTGACAGTCAGTAAAAAAACCATACCATTGGTGGTAATTAACTTAGCATTATGCACAAAGAGATTTTCTTGTAAACTTGTTCTTTAAGAAAGGTTTAAGGTAGCGCAGAAACCTGTATCATTTTGAGACAAGAATGGGCATATTTAACTTTTTTAAAAAAATTTTAGTAGATTTTTATATTGATGAATCTGTCGGTGAAATTCCTATCCAAAATAAAAAAAGATGTAAATGACGATGGTTGCTGGTACTTGAAATCTGAGGATGGATCAAGTTTTAAGGATGTTTTTTACTTCAAGCGTAAAGGTTATAAGGCGAAGAGATTTTCTTACGCACATTTTAAGGGAAAGATAAAGCCAGGCTTAAAAGTTTTGTGTAAATGTGGTGATAAGCTCTGCATTAATCCAGATCATCATTTTTTAGGGACTGGTTCAGATCAGATAAAACTAATAATGTTGCGTGGTTGGAAGCATAAAAAAGGATGGAAGCAAAAACCCGAAGTAGTAAAGATAATTAGCAAAACTCACAAAGGGAAAGTTATCCCGCAAGAAATGCGCGAGCATTTAAGAAAGTTGAATATTGGCAAAAAACATAGTTTAGTCATAAGAAAAAAAATATCAGAAAACAGGATAGGAGTTCCGGTAAAGGAAGAAGCACGAAAAAAATTGCTGCAAGTAAACAAGGTCAAAAAAACTGGAATACGAGATTAACTCCGAAAGATATTTTAAAGATTAGAAAATTAGCAGCAACGCTGACCAGTTCAAAGAAAAAGAAGAGAGGAGAGTTAAGAATAATAGATATTGCAGAGATGTTTGGAATTTCTCAGGTGCATGTAATCAACATCCATAAAAGAAAAGTGTGGAAAAATGTGAAGTGATATCGGGAGCCACCACTGCAGAAACCCATCTGCATTGCTTCCTATTCCCTGAAAAGGTGTTTTATTCAGAGCAACTCCCGCAACAGAAAATATAAGCAAAAATCTCTTTATAATCAAGTGAACTGTTTTTCGACTTGGTTTGCAAAATAATAAAAAAAGACACTCGTACAACCACTCAACCAAGTTAGAGGAAAATCCTGCGAAGCCAGTATTTATCGAACTGCATCTTTTTCGCAAAAGTGCAGTTGAAACGGAGAAACGGAGAAAAAATTGGCAAAAATGATGTAAAATTAGCTGACAACAGAGAAGAAAAAGTGCAGATGAAAATCAAAACTTAAAAGCCACAAGAAGCCGCTAACACTGGGCTGGTAAAGGGATAAGAAAAATTGCAAAAACCTACGGGAGACTTGGTTTGCAGTAAGAATAATGGCGGAGAGGAAGGGATTCGAACCCTTGATACAGTTTTACCCATATACCTTCTTAGCAGGAAGGTGCCTTCAGCCTCTCGGCCACCTCTCCAAATAAAAGATGAAATTTTAGCTTTTCACCTGAGAAATCTACTTTTTCTTAATCTTTTTTAAGATAAGAAAATTGGATGATAAAAACTTATTTGTTTTTTGCAAGCAGTGAAGTTGATAAATTGTGGTAATTATCCTTGGAAGTTAATCTTTTTAGTCATAGAAAAGCCACTCCGTCACCGCAAGTGAGCAAACTTACGAAACGTGGCGATGCTTCCAAACGGAGTTTATTTCCACTTGCAATGACGAGTTGGATTGTAATAAACTAATCGGTTAGTCTTACAAGGGATAATTCTCTAAATTGTGGCAATTATTCAACTAAAAAAGTTTAAAAATTTTATTTAGTTGCATGTATTACAAAATTAATAGCAACATCATCTTTTATTCCATTTGCTTTGATTGGATCTTTTTCTCCAACCATAAAATCGCTGCGCTTAATTACGAAAGAGCCACGCGCAGTTACTGATAAATCAGAGTTACGATAGTCATTCTCACTCCCATCAAAGCTAAAGTTAATTTTAACAGGAATAGTTTTACCTTTAATTGTCAAATTTCCTGACATTATGTAGTCCTTGAATGTAAGCTTTATGAAACTTGTAGAGGAAAAAGTTGCTTTGGGAAATTGAGTTGATGCAAGCCATGCAGTACTTTTGATAGTTTCAATTGCTTCAGCAAATGATGTATCAATTGAGGAAGTATCAACTTCAAATTCAACTTTTGAATTATTTATTTGAACAATATCGAAGTTAATTTTTCCTGAGAACTTTTTAAAAGATCCTAAAACATTAGAGCTGTTTTGTGTTGCTTTAAATTCAATTTTACTTTTTTTATCGTCAACTTTCCAAGCATTATTATTTGATGAATTTTTGTCAGTATTTTTGTTTTCTGTTTTAGATTCTTCAATTATATTTGCTTCTGATTCTATGTTTATTTTTACTTCATCTGAAATTCCTGGAATACCAAAATTCATTCCAAAATCTGAGCGCTTTATTGTTCCAACTAAACTGAATCCTGCAGTTTTCTTCTGATTTACTGCGTTTGTTCCAATTTTATTTAATCTTGCGTTAAGGCTTACTGGTTTAGTAACTCCAAGTAAAGTTAAATTACCATCAACTTTAGAAATATTTCTTGCAGTTTGAGTAATTTTTGTGCTAACAAATTTTGCTGTTGGGAATTTTGTAACATTGAAGAAACTGTCGCTTTTTAAGTGCTCATCAAGTTTTGCAATTCCAGTAATGATTGAATCAGTTTTTACAGTTACTTCCACCTTGCTTTGATAAGGATTTTGTTCATCTAATGTTAAAGTTCCTTCAACTTGTGAAAACTTACCAGAAGGGCTTGAAAAACCAAAGTGGTTGGCGAACCAAACAATGCTTGTATGGTTTGAGTCGATCTTATAATCATCAGCTGCGTTTGCTGAGTTCAGTAAAGAAAATGCAGTAATTATAATGGAAATTAATTTTTTCATAATTTGCAGTGTTTTTTGTTATTGACCAAAAAAATAGATCTATTAATTGCGTTAGAGAAGTTTTTTTTAGCTAAAACTTAGAGAAAGAAGTACAAGTTTAAAAATTTTACAATCTTTTTAAAATAAGATTTTCTTAATTTTTTGTATCACTTATAGGAGTTGATGCGGTAGCTTTTTTTCTCTTAGCATATAGATCAGCAAAGTCAATTGGATCAAGCATTAGAGGAGGAAATCCACCATCCATTGTATTATTAGCAATTACTTTTCTTAAAAATGGGAAAAGTAGGTTAGGGCAATAGATAAGAAGAATTTGTTCTAACATTTCTTCTTCAACAGAGTTCTGAATAGCAAAAATTCCACTGTAAACTACTTCGCATAAAAATAAACGTTCATTATTTGCAGAAGCATCAGCATTTATTTTAAGAGAAACCTCGAATACATTTTCTTCAGAAACTTTTACAGCATCAATATTTATAGAAATTGAGATATCTGGTTTTGCTTGTTGAGATAAGAAAACTTTTGGAGCATTTGGAACTTCAAAAGATAAATCTTTAATATATTGACCAATGATTTTTATGTTAGACATTTTTAAGTGGTAAAAAGTTTTGGTTGGAGAAATTTTGAACTTCAAGAAACAAGGTTTAAAAGATATAATTTTCTATATTTTTTAGAAATATAGAAAGAATTTTATAAATACTGAGAGGTTGTATTAATAACTCTTTTTGCTTTTAAATCCATTAATAGAGAGCTTACATAAGCTTTGTCTTGAAATTTTTTAACACCTTGTAACATATAGCCATCCGTAACTCCAGCAGCAGCAAATATAATTTCATCACCTTTTGCCATTTCTTCAGCGGTGTATTTTTTGTTGATGTCTAAAATACCCATTTCTTTGGCGCGATCGATTTGTTTTTGATTGCCATCAAAAATAAGACGTCCCATCATTTGTCCGCCAATAACTCTTAGTGCAGCTGCCGCCAAAACACCTTCTGGTGCTCCTCCAATTCCCATATAAGCGTCAATTTTTGCGTTTTGTGAAGTACAAGCAATTACACCAGCAACATCACCATCACCAATTAGTCTGACTTTTGCACCAGCTTCACGAACTTTAGCAATAAGATCATTGTGACGTTCGCGCTTAAGAATCATTACTGTTAGATCAGAAATATCACATTTTTTTGCTTGGGCAATGTTACTTAAATTTACTTTTGGAGAGTTATCAATATCAATTACACCTTGTGGTAAATCAGCACCAACAGCAATTTTGTCCATATAAACATCGGGAGCGTATAGTAGGTTGCCTTTTTTAGCAAAAGCAATAACAGCTAAAGAATTTTCAGCAGCATGAGCGCAAATTGTTGTTCCTTCCAAAGGGTCAAGTGCGATATCAACCTCAAGACCACCATTATTTTTTTGTAAACCAACTTTTTCTCCAATATAAAGCATAGGAGCTTGATCACGTTCACCTTCGCCAATAACGATTGTGCCGTTTATATTCATTAAATTTAGATTTTCTCTCATTGAAGCTACTGCTGCTTGATCGGCAAGTTTTTCTTTTCCTTTACCGATCCATTCATAGCAAGCAATAGCAGCCTTTTCTACAACTTCAATTATTGATGATGAAAGTGAAGAAAGGTTAGACATGGTTTTATGAAGAAAGTTTTTGTTCTTTGAATTCAACGTGTTTACGAACGATTGGATCGTATTTGCTGAAAAGCATTTTTTCTTGCTTTTGCTTAGGATTACGACGTGCAAGATAGAAATATCCAGTTCCAGCGGTGCTTACCATTTTAAAAAGAATAGAACTTCTTTTAGACTTAGAAGCTTTAGGTTTTCCAGCCATTTTAGTTACCTGTAATTGATTTAGTTTATTTTATTAGTCTTTTGAAAAAAGTGACTTACTTCAAGGAAGACCAAAATTATTTTCATAATAAGTGATAAGTCAAGGCTTTTTTAGTCTTGCCTATGGTAATTTTTTCTTTAAAAATAAAACTTTTTTCATGAGACATTTACTAAAGCATAAATCTCTTGAGATTTTAGTTACCAGTTGCACCAAGTTTATTATTATATGTCAAAAATGTTTAATTACTGCAATTAGTTTTATGTTTTATTCTGGCATGGTTTTACTATCAATTATTTTCTTATCGATATCTTCTAAAGCTTTCACAAAAGATTTCTCAGATAGCTACTATGTTATAGGAGAAAATGATGATGTAAGTGAAGTTGCAATGAAATATGATATCAGTGTTAATGAGTTAATATATTCTAATCCTAATATTGAAGATTTTCATAATTTAAAAGAAGGTGAGTTATTGTATTTGCCTCTTGATCGTATTCCTCCAAATTCTGAGAAAGAAGGAATTGTTATCAATCTTGCCGAGCCAAGACTTTATTATTTTCCTAAAAAAAATGATGGTAAATTTCAGACTTTTCCAATTGCGGTTGGTTCTGATCAAAAAACTCCACAAGGTAAAACATACATAGCAAGAAAGAAAAAAGATCCTTATTGGATACCTCCTGAATCAATTCGTCAAGAAAACCTACTATTGCCTAAAATTGTTTTTTCAGGTCCAGAAAATCCTTTAGGAACACGTGCTTTATATGTTGAAGATAAGTTTGATAAGAAATGGGAAAATATTATGATTCATGGCACTAATAATCCAAGCAGTATTGGTTTTAGCGTAAGTCATGGATGTATTCGTTTGTATCCGCAAGATATAGAAAAGCTTTTTGATCTTGTTGATTTGAAAACTGCTGTGACAATTTTAAATCAGCCACTTAAAGTTGCTGAAATTGATGATGAAGTTTATTTAGAAGTTCATCTAGAGGATTGGGAAGAATTAGAAGAAGAGCCTGATATTAGAGGTTTTATTTGTTCTAATATTCAAGATTGTAATGAAAAAATTGATTGGCAAAAGGCCAGAGAAGTTGTAAAGCAAAATTCTGGCGTGCCTACAATTATAACAAAAAATTATGAATTTGAGCAAATTGAAGTTGAAGAAAACTAAAGGTTTTTCTATAATTAAATGCTGTTTGCTAACTTTTTTTCACCTTTAAAACCAGCTGCAATTCCTGTTCTAGAAATTGATGTAAGACCAAAATCAGCAAGTTGTGTCAAAACTTCGTCTATTAATTCGCTTGTACCGATTAGCTCGAAAACAATTGAATCTCCTGCAATATCAACAATGCTGCTGCGATATTTATCAACAATTTTCATTGCTTCTTCGCGTTTTTGTTCATCGGCAATAATTTGAACTAAAGCAAGTTCGCGTTCAATGTAGCCATGTTCACGAGTAAGTTCTGCAGCAGTATGAACAGGAATAATTCTTTTTAAAAGTTTGCAAATTAGATCAACCGTTTTGGTGGTTCCATAAGTTGTAACTGTAACTCGTGATAATTTTTTGTCTAAAGTTGTTGGAGCAACATTTAAAGATTCAATATTGTATCCACGTGCTGAGAAAAGCTCGACAATTCGTGCTAATGCACCAAATTCATTATCAACTAAAATTGCAATTACGTGTTTTTTAATTTGCTCAGTCATTTTGTATAATTTTTTGTGATATTTTAAGCGTAAAAATAGTCATACAGCATTGATATCTTTTTGAACATATAATTTAGCTTGCGAACCAAGTAAAATCTCATTGTGAGATGCCCCAGCAGGAATCATAGGAAATACGTTTTCTGATTTCTCAATTACACAATCAAACAATATAGGACCTTTATGGTTAAGCATTTCCATGATTTTAATGTCCAACTCTTTCGGATTATTACAGCGTATTCCTTTTATACCGAAACTTTCAGCAAGTTTTACAAAGTCAGGCAATGATTCCATATAAGATTGACTTTCACGTTTCTCATAAATCAATTCCTGCCATTGTCTAACCATTCCCATGTAATGGTTATTTAGAATGATTATTTTTACTGGAAGGTTATATTGTTTTATGGTTGCTAATTCTTGCATATTCATCATGAAAGAAGCATCTCCACTAATACACATGACTAAAGAATTAGGATTTGCAATTTGAGCTCCAAGTGCAGATGGAATTCCATAACCCATTGTTCCAAGACCACCAGAAGTAAGCCATTTTTTTGGTTTATCAAATTGTAAATATTGTGCTGCCCACATTTGGTGTTGTCCAACATCAGTTGAAATGAATGGAGCTTGTTCTTTAGTTAAGGAATTTAATCTTTGCAAGGCATAAGCTGGTTTGATAACTTTGTCACTTTTTTCATAAGACAATGAATCAATTTCGCGCCATTTCTTTATTCTTTCCCACCAAGGATTTATTTCTTTTCTGCGGTTATTAAGTTTTCTTCTATTCCATTCTTCCAGTATTAGTTCAATAACAACAGCTGCGTCACCCGCAATTGCAACATCGACTTTTATAATTTTATCAATTGAGCATTCATCAATATCAATGTGAATTTTTTTTGAATTTGGTGAAAAACCAGAAACTTTTCCAGTAACACGGTCGTCAAAACGAGCACCAATGTTAATCATGACATCGCATTCATACATTGCCATGTTGGCTTCATAAGTACCATGCATTCCAAGCATTCCCAAAAAATGCGAATCAGTTGCTGGAAAACCACCCAAGCCCATTAATGTGTTGGTGATAGGATAACCAGTTTCGTGTACCAATTTTGTAAGTAATTCGCTGGCCTTAGAACCAGAATTGATAATTCCACCACCAGTGTAAAAAACTGGTTTTTTTGCTGTTTCAAGCAAATCAACAGTTTGCTTAATTTTATCGTGATGAACTTCAATTCTTTGCTTCTTCATTTGATAAGAAGCACGATTGATTTCAATTTTGCCATTATAAATTCCATGGTTATTTTGAACATCTTTTGGAATATCAATCAAAACTGGACCTGGACGACCGGAACGTGCAACGTAAAAAGCTTCATGGATTACATATCCCAAATCATTTACATCTTTGACTAGATAGTTGTATTTTGTGCAAGAGCGAGTTAAACCAGTAATATCAGCTTCTTGGAAACCATCAGTTCCAATTAAAGAAGTTGCAACTTGTCCAGAAATACAAACTAAAGGAATAGAATCAAGATAAGCATCTGTTAATCCAGTTATTGCATTTGTTGCACCCGGACCAGAAGTTACTGTAATTACACCGACTTTCCCAGTTGATCTCGCATATCCTTCTGCAGCATGAGCGGCAGCTTGTTCATGACGAGTAAGAACATGATGCAATTTTTTTTGTAAGAAAAGTGCGTCGTAAAAAGGAAGAATTGCACCACCTGGATAACCAAAAATTGTGTTTACACCTTCGTTTATAAAGGCTTTAACTATAATTTCTGCACCACTAAATTTATTTGAAGATTTTAATTCGCTCATTTTGATTGGAAATCTGATAGTTGAGATGAAATTTAATTTAAATACTTAAGCTATTGTGAATCAAGATAAATTTTGCGTGATTGCTCCAAATAATCCCTTTACTAAAATTAATTTAAATTTTGATCATTGGAAATTAAATATTAAATTTCCTTTTAAAGGCAATTTTTTTACTCCCAAGTTTTTTTTAAGCATTTTCTTTAAGTTGCTTTTTATGCCTAAAAAAATATTTTTTATAACAAACAAAAAAAATATTAACAAATCCCTAAAAATATGACTTCAAAATCAGTTATTAATATCGATCAAATTATAAAATTAATTCCTCATCGCTATCCAATCCTTTTGGTTGATAAAGTTGTTTCTGTTAATGGTGGAAAAAATATCGTTGCGATAAAAAACGTTACATTCAATGAACCTCATTTTATGGGTCATTTTCCAGATCATCCAATTATGCCAGGTGTTTTAATTATTGAAGCGATGGCACAGGCAGCAGCTATTATGGTTATGCAATCTGGTGATTTTCAACCTGAAGAAAATGTAGTTTATTTTATGTCGATTGATGGCGCAAAGTTCAGAAAGCCAGTTCTTCCTGGAGATGTTTTAGAACTTCATGTTGAAACTGTCCAAAGTAGAGGAGTGGTTTGGAAACTTTCTGGAGTTGCAATTGTTGATGGACAAAAAGTTTCGGAAGCTAATTTCTCAGCAATGATAGTAAAAAAAGATAAAGCTTAATTATAAAAAATATGACACAAAAAATTCACCCAACTGCTGTTGTAAGTCCAAAAGCAAATATTGGCCAAAATGTTGAAATTGGTGCTTATTGTGTTATTGGAGATGAAGTAAAAATTGGTGACGGTACAATTTTAAAATCACATGTTGTAATTGAAGGTGATACTACAATTGGTAAAAATAACACTATATATCCTTTTGCCACCATTGGTGTTGCGCCTCAAGATTTGAAATTTAAAGGTGAAAAATCACAAGTTATAATTGGCGATAATAACTCAATTCGTGAGCATGTAACAATTCATCTTGGAACTAAAGATGGTGCAATGGTAACTAAAGTTGGAAATAATTGTTTGTTAATGGTTGGTGTTCATATTGCTCATGATTGTGTTGTTGGAAATAATATTATTTTGGCAAATAATGCAACTCTTGCCGGTCATGTTGAAGTTGGTGATCATGTTGTTATTGGAGGTTTGTCAGCGGTTCATCAATTTGCTAGAATTGGAAGTGGTGCTATGATTGGTGGCATGTCTGGTGTTGAAAATGACGTTATTCCAAATGGTTTAGTTATGGGTGAAAGAGCTTCGCTTGCTGGTTTAAATTTAGTTGGTCTTAAACGTCGTGGAGTTTCGCGTGAAGAAATTCATGCTTTACGTAACTTTTTTAAAAAGCTTTTTTCTGATGATAAAATTCAATTCTCAAATAGAGTTGAAATTATAGCACAAGAATTTTCAGAAAGCAAAGTTGTGCAAGATGTACTTTCTTTTGTCAGAGCAGAATCTTCTCGCTCTTTTTGTCAGCCAAAAGAAGATCTAAAACAAGATTAAAACAACAATGCGCGAAATTTGTTTAGATATTGAGACAACTGGACTTGACCCAAGAGAAGGGCACAGGATTGTGGAAATTGCTTGTGTTGAAATTGTTGATAAAGTTAGGACAGGCAATTTTTTTCATACATATGTAAATCCTCGTCGTGACATGCCTCAAGAAGCTTTCGCAGTTCATGGAATTTCAAGTGAATTTCTGCAAGACAAGCCAATTTTTGATCATATAGTTTACAAGTTTCTAGATTTTATAAAAGATTCTAAGCTAGTAATTCACAATGCTGCTTTTGATACTAAGTTTATTAATTATGAGTTAAATATTCTTGGTCTTGAAACAATCAAAAAAGAAAATTTGATTGATACTTTGTTGATTGCTAGAAATAAGTTTCCTGGTTCACCAAATTCACTGGATGCTTTATGTAAAAGGTTTGGAATTGATCTTTCCAAAAGACAAAAACATGGTGCTCTTTTGGATACTGAACTTTTGGTTGATGTTTATGTTGAATTAATGGGTGGTGCGCAAGGTGGTTTATCGTTTTCTTCTGCAAAAAATTGTGAAAGTAAATTATCGCAAGATGGTGAAGAAGTTGTTTATAGCAGAGAAAAGAAGAATCTAAAAAGGCGTGATTTTCCAATATCAAATCAAGATTTAGAAAAGCACAAAGAATTTATTAGCAAAAATTTAAAAAGTAATTTTTGGGGTTATTGATTTTTTTTTCATCATCAAAATATCTTATAACATACTGTCATACTGAGATCCTTCGCTTTGCTCAGGATAACATTATGTAAGTATCTAAAACATTTTCAGTTTTAGTGTTAGAAGAATTTCTAAACTTCTACAGTAAGGAAAGAACTTTAAAAATTAATGAATCACCACAAACTAAATACCTATTTTTTGTACATTATTGCCCAAGAAAAACACACATTATGGTTGTGGATTCCAGTTTTCTTTGCTTTTGGCGTTATTTTTTCTTTTTCTAATTCAGCTATTGACGAAATTCAAATAGCTGCCTTGTCTATAATCTTAGTTTCTTCAATTTTCCTTTATTATTTTGATCGTTTTTCTTACAGATCTTTTTTCTACTTGATGTGCTTAATTTTTTTAATGGGTTTCTTTTGGACTTACTTTTATCAAAAATCAGTAAAGGAAAAGCAAATTAAAGCTAAAGTTTTTGCTGATGTTAAAGGTGAGGTTGTTGAAATAAAAGAATTCTCTAATTCTTTGACTGGAAAAGGTGGAGTCAGTTTGATAATTGCTAATCCACAAATTTATAAAATTGAAAAATTTGATAAAAAAACAACAAAACAAAAAAGTAGCAATCAATTAAAAAAGAAAAAACACGCAGCAAAGAAAGGCAAGAAAACTGAGCAAAAAAAGCCAAAAAAAATGACTAAAAAATTCCTCAAACAATTAGAGAAGTGCAAAGATGACATTTGCAAAAAAGAGGTTGAAAAAAATTTTCTAGAACATGAAGAGCAAAAGAAAATTCGTCGTCAAGAAAGGTTCTTTAATAAAAAATGTGGTGAGGATTTAGTTTGTATTGAGAAGCTGAAAAAAGAAAAAGAAGCAAAAAAAATAAAAAAAGTAAAAGTTGATAAAGATAATAAAAAATTAAGTAAATCAAAGCAAAAGCAAATTGAGAAAACATTCCTCAACATCAAAGATTACCAAGAAATAGATCGATATTTTTTGGATATATCAAATTCTTATCAAGATGTAAAATGGCAGAAGAAAGGTAATAAATATTTATTTCCTAATCCACCAAATAAAATTTCAGTTATTAGTCATTTTGATGATAAAAATTTAAAAGTTGGTGATGTCATTTTTATTCGGGCCTTAATTGATAAGCCTCGTCAGAAAGAATTTATAAATGAGTTTGATTATGGTTTTGATGCTGCTTCTAAAAAAATAGGTGGTTTTGGTTATATTGCTGGAAAAATAATTGTTTTAAAAGAAGAGAAAATATCTTTATTCTCAAGTTTTATTCAAAGTTTACGTCAGGAAATTGGTAATAAAATTACTTCTCAAATTAAAGGAGATGAAGGAGCAATTGCTTCAGCTTTGTTAATTGGTAATATGGATGCTATTTCTGAAGATGTGATGATGGATATCAGAAATTCTGGTTTAGCACATTTGCTATCAATTTCTGGATTGCATATGGCAATTGCAGCAGCAATATTTTTTACCTCAATCAGATTTTTATTATCTCAAAGTCAATATTTAACACTTAACTTTGATATCAAAAAAATTGCAGCGATCGCTGCAATTTTTAGTACTTATTTTTATTTACAGCTTTCAGGTTCACCGGTTCCAGCAGTTCGTTCTTTTATTGTATCTACGTTAATTTTACTGGCGATTATTTTTGACAAAAAAATTGACGCTAAAAGATCAATAGCTTTAGCATTTTTGATATTGTTAATCTTTAATCCTTATCTTTTATTTTCTATCAGTTTTCAGTTATCATTTGCTGCTGTTTTATCTTTGGTATCGTTTAATGATTTTATCACAAAATTTAAACCAGAAAATATTCATAACTCTTTTGTTAAAAGGTTTCTGTGGTATTCCAGTGAAATTGCTTTTGCTTCAATTGTCGTTCAGATTGTAACAACGCCTTTCTTAATTTATCATTTTAAAAACTTTTCTACTTATGGTCTTGTGGCAAATATGTTTGCAATTCCATTGACCAGCTTTTTTACAATGCCACTTGGTTTTTTATCTTTAATTTTGATGCCTTTTGGTTTTGAAAATATTGTTCTAAAATTAGAAGGTTACTCGATATCAATAATTATGAATATTGCTCAAATAGTTTCTTCTTGGAAATTTTCTTATTTTACAACTTTAAGAATGCCAGAATTTGCTTTTGGAGTTGCTGCTTTTGGTTTTGTAATAAATTGTATAATGAATAGTAGAATTAGATGGTTAGGTGGTTTTATTTTTATTATTTCTTTTTTATCACTTTATTTCGCTAAACAACCTCAAATTTTATTTGATGCTGATCAGAAATTTTTTGCAATTTATAATAAAGAAGATGGTTTGATTTTTAATAAAGAATTACGTCCATCAAAAAAGCGTGATTTGTGGATGCAAGAATTTTATCAGAAGGAGTTTAAGTTTTTTGATTCAAATTATAAGGATATTGCAAATTGTGATGATAAGAAATGTGTTTTAGAGATAGAAAATAAAAGAATTCTTATTCTTTTGGGGCGTAATAAGATATCAGAACTTTGTAATAAAAACCTGAAAAGTAGTTTTGATTTAATAGTTAATTTAACTTCTAGGTATATTATTCCTAAATGTTTAGAGAATTCTCAAGTAATAATAGACAACTTAGATTTTTATAAAAATGGTGGTTATGCCATTTATTCCTACAATGAAGTCTTGGAGATTCTTTCTGCGAGAGATAGTTTTTAGATAGTTTGGGATTTAATTGGTGACCCCAACGGAATTCGAATCCGTATTTCCACCGTGAAAGGGTGGCGTCCTAACCGTTAGACGATGGGGCCGTAAGAGTTTCAGTTAGCTTGTTTGAAAAGATTTTTTATAAAAAACTAACCATCAATAATTGAGCGCCGCACTTTAAGAATTATTTTTCAGAAAGCAAGCGTTTTATTGTATTTTTAAGCTAATTATACAATTAAATACAAAAAAACTTTCATCTTGAACAGAAGCGAAGGATCTAAGAAGTTTGGGTTACAAATTTAAACTCACAAGATCCCTGGTTTCTGCTCAAGATGAAAGTTTGGATTAGGAATTAGAATTGTGTTTTAGAAGAAGGTTACTGATAATTGTCTTATCAGGTTAATTAATCTTCTTTATTTTGATAAAATATTGATTTCTATTTTTTAGATTGTTTATTTTTACAATTAGTTGTTATTAGTTTTATTATCTAATTATTCAAAACTTTGCTGTCAAAATTATTGACAAGCAAGGCATTCTTCATATTGCGATTTTTCTTCAGCAAAATTGTTAGTTTCTGCTTTGCTGACTGCAACTTGCTTTGGTTCTTTATTTTCCTTAAACATTGCGTCATTTTCAACTTTGTTTGAAACTTTATCAGCTCTTTGAATTGAAGTTGAACGGCAATAATAAAGGCTTTTTAAGCCTTTTTGCCAAGCTCTAAAATGAATTTCATGCAATTCTTTTTTTGAAACATTTCCTGGCATAAATAAGTTTAAGCTTTGTGCTTGGCAGATATATTCTTGACGTTCTGCAGATAAATCAACAATCCATCTTTGATCAATTTCTTGAGCAGTTTTGAAAACTAATTTTTCGTGTTCATCTAAAAAATCTAAATGTTGAACTGATCCTTCGTTTATTGTAATTGAAGACCAAACATCTTCAGTATTTCTGCCTTTTGATTCTAACAATCTAACAAGGTTTTTATTTCTAACGTTAAAAGAACCAGTTAAAGTTTTTTGTGTGAAAGAATTTGCAGCGAACGGTTCAATTCCAGGAGAAGAATTGTTGGCAATAATTGAGATTGAAGCTGTTGGAGCAATTGCTAATTTGTTAGAAAACCTTTCCATAACACCAACTTCTGCAGCATCTGGGCAAGACCCTCTTTCTTTGGCTAGAGTGTTTGAAGCTTTATCAACTTGTTGTTTAATTTGTTGAAATATTTTCTTATTCCAAACTTTACTCATTGCAGATTCCATAGGAACATTTTTGCTTTGCAAGAAAGAGTGGAATCCCATAACTCCAAGTCCAACACTTCTTTCACGCATTGCAGAATATTTTGCTTTTTGCATTGATTCTGGTGCTTTGTCTATAAAGTCTTGTAAAACATTATCTAAAAATCTCATAACATCCTCAACAAGCTTTGGATGATCTTTCCACTCATCGTAATATTCTAGGTTTAAGGAAGATAAACAACAAACTGCGGTACGGTCATTTCCTAAATGATCAATTCCAGTTGGAAGTGTAATTTCACAGCAAAGATTTGAAGTTTTAACTTTTAAGTTAAGTTTTTTCTGATGATCCGGAATTGCTTTATTTACTGCATCAATAAACAAAATATAAGGTTCTCCAGTTTCAATTCTTGCAGTAAGAAGTTTAATCCATAAAGCTCTTGCTTTCACAACTTCAATTACTTTGCCATTATAAGGACTTTTTAATTCAAAGTCTCCGTCTTTTTCAACGGCTTTCATGAACTCATCAGTTACTGCAACTCCGTGATGCAAGTTAAGAGAGCGGCGGTTTGGGTCTCCTCCAACTGGACGTCTAATATCAATAAATTCTTCAATTTCTGGATGATCTATCGGTAGATAAACAGCAGCTGATCCTCTTCTTAAACTTCCTTGAGAGATTGCTAAGGTTTGAGAATCCATAACCTTGATAAAAGGAACAATACCTGAAGTTTTGCCGTTTCCTCTTACTGTTTCACCAATTGAACGAATATTTCCCCAATAACTTCCAATTCCACCACCTCTTGAGGCTAACCATACATTTTCGTTCCACAAGCTCACAATACCCTCTAGTGAGTCAGATGATTCATTCAAAAAACATGAAATTGGTAATCCACGATCAGTTCCACCGTTACTTAAAACTGGTGTTGCAGGCATAAACCACAAATTTGAAATGTAATCGTAAAGACGATTGGCGTGATCTTGGTCATCAGCATAATAAGATGCAACACGGGCAAATAAGTCTTGATAAGATTCATTTGGCAAAAGATAACGATCTTTCAGAACTGCTTTTCCAAAAGTACTTAGTCTTTCATCTTTTTTATTGTCAACTTGAACTACGAAGTCTTTTTTATTATTCTTCTCAGAAGTTTTTTTGGATGATTTTTCAGCAGTGTTTTTTGTTTTTGTAGTTTTTATTTCTTTTTTGCTCATTTTAAAAAATTCTCTTGACTTTAATATTCCCAATCAAACCTAAATTACTATATTTAGTAATAAAAAAGTTTAAAAAATACTATATATTGTGTAATGTGTATTTTTACTTTTCTAAATTTTTAAAGTCCAATAATTTTTATTAAGAATCTTTCTTTTTAAGAAAGTTACTAATTGAAATAATCTAAAATAGCTTATGAAAATATTAAGGTATGAGATTATTTTTCGATATTACTAGAATTTGAAGTTTAAATTTAGTAATTTTGAGATAGCTTTGGTTTTGTTAAAAATTTCTTCTAATTCTTTTTTTTCATCGGAATCAAAAGTAATTCCACCCCCACTTTGAAATTCAAAGTCATCATCTTTACAAATTAAGGTTCTTATTACAACTGATAGATTAGTTTGTTTTTTACTTATAAAACCAATTGCTCCACTGTAAACTCCACGATCTATTTTTTCTTTTTTAGCAATAACTTCCATAGCTTTTATTTTCGGAGCTCCTGTCATAGATCCAGCAGGAAAGCATGCTTTGATCGCATCAATATTATTATAAGAATTATCAATTTGACCAACAATAGTTGATGACATATGGTGAATTGTTTTGTAAGTTGTAATTTCAAAAAGTTTTTTAACTTTTACACTATTTGTTTTACATACTCTTGATAAATCATTTCTCACTAAATCAACAATCATCAAATTCTCAGCTTTTTCTTTTGCGCTATTTATTAAGTGTAATCTATTCTTTTTATCTTGTGAAATATTCTTTGATCTAGGGGTGGTGCCTTTAATTGGTCGCGAAGTAATTTGTTTTTTATCATCAATTTTTATGAATAATTCTGGGCTTGCAGAAATTATGTAATTGTTATTTAGACGTAAAAATGAAGAATAGTTGGCAGGTGAAAAGCTGTGTAATCTCTTGAATAAATTAAAGTAATTTTTCTGTTTAAAGTCTTTTATTTTTAGTTTGCCAAAAAATTTTCTAGTCAAATTAGTTTGATAAAAAACTCCATCAGCAATCATTTTTTTGATGTTAGAAATTTCTTCTAAATAAGATTGGTCAGAGAAGTTAGAAGTAATTTTTGCTATTGTAATTTTTTCTTTAGTTGAATTTTTTGATTTATAGTTAATTACTTCATTAAGTTGATTTTGATCACGATATGAAATGATTATTTCTTTTTTCTTATGATCAAATTTTATTATTAATGAGAAATGAATAAGCCATATATTAGGTAAACTAATGTATGAATTACTTGTTTCTTCTATACTTTCAAACTCTTTCCCAGATTCATAAGATAAGTATCCAAACCATAAATGGTCACTTTTTTGTATTTTTTCTAAATCTTCAAATTTCTGGCTGATAATCTCTTCTTTGGGAAAAAGTGCAATATAAGAAACAGAATCTTTAAATTTGTCATTTAGGCCAGAGTAAAGAAATACCCAATTTAACTCATAATTGTCAGCAATTCTTTTTGCAAAACTAAAAGGATTTTGCCATTTAATTTTTGTTGTATTGATTTTTTGTTTATTCAAGTGGGTTAACTCTATAGATCATTTTATATTTACCATTACTTTGCTCTTCAAAAACTTCAAAGAAGTTTTTAAAAGGTTCTTCAGTTTTAAATATAATTTTTGGATTTCGATCCTTTTCATTAGTCTTGTATAAATCCCAAATATAAAATTTTTTGTGTCCATCTTCAAAAGAAACATCAACTTTTACTTCACTATCAAAAATAACCTCAATAACCGTCATTTTCCAGTTATTTCCACTTTTCTGAGCAATTGCGGTTAAGGAAGTTACATTGGAAAATTGTGATCTCAAGTCCTCATCTTTGCTATCTCTTAGAAGATAGAGATTAAATACTAAAGTTAGTGGTTTTGTTTTTACTTTCCAAAAATAAGTTGTGGAAAGATTATCAATAGTACTTTGGTCAACTTGTCTTTTTCTAAAAAAACTTTCTATTTTTGTTATTAATTGTGGATATTTTTTAAAGTCTTCCTTCCATGCGTTAGGATAATTATGTGATTCATCTGAAACTAGTCTTTTTTCTTCAATTAAGTTATTGTTATCATCATATTTTATAAACTTTTGCCATTTTGTGATATAGTTGCGATCGATTATTTTGTTATCGCCAAAAAATTTCATGCGATTTCCTAAAACAAGTCCAATATTTTTTTCTTGAGAAGTGTCTATGTAATTTTTTCTTAAAAATTCTTCCAATGATTTTAGTGATTTTATGGAAGTTTTATTTGTGGAAATTTTCTTGAAGTTTTTGTCTTTTTGTAAAATATCGCTGGCATATTTTATGCTATTTGAGTCTGATTTTACTGCTATTGTTACTAATTTCTTATTATTTTTTATTTGATTTGGAGCGTATTCAAGCAAAGTTCCATCATCTTTAAAAGCAATTTCTGCAATTTCTGGCATTTCTTTTATTCTTTCTGATGCGTAGATATAGTTTCTTGAATCTAAAATAATCATTTCTTTCATGAAAATTTTATTATCTAACAATTTTTGATCCGCATATTTTAAAGAGTCACGGTTTAGGTAAGTGGAGTTTTTAATAAATTCTTTATCAATTTTTAATGTTTCAGGAATAAAATTTAATATATCTGGATTAACTTTAGTAATGCGGTTAATAAAGTTTTTATCTTGTCTTAGAATTTCTGAGGCATATTGAAATTGAGAAGCATCAATTATTGAAACATTGAACATTAGTTTTCTGTTCATCTTTAAGCAATCAACGAGAGAATTTATGGCATCTTTATTTTTTTGTTTTACTTCACTAAGAATTATTTCAAGATTTTGATTGCTAATCGAGCAATCGGAGTAGGAGAAAATTTTCTTATAACTTTCAGGAATCTCAGAGAAGGAAAGTCTAGGTTGAACAATTAGAAGCATTAAGAAAGTAATGATGAAATAGGCGCTTTTATTTATAAAAAATGTTATATTGCGCATTATCTTATTTCATTTAATTTCTTTTATCCTTTCATCGAAGATGCAGTTTTGATTTCAATTGAATGACGGTTTTGGAAGTAAATTACTAGAATTGCCAAACCAATTGCAGCTTCTGCACCAGCAACAGTAAGAACAAAAATAGCAAATATTTGTCCAACTAAATCATTTAAAAAAGAAGAGAAAGTAACAAAGTTTATGTTAACTGCTAAAAGCATAATCTCAATTGACATTAAAAGAGATATTACGTTTTTACGATTTATAAATATGCCACTCAACCCAATACAAAAAATAATTGATGAGACAATAATGAAATTTTCAACTGGTATGTTTAAGTTGTTCATAGATCTATTCCTTTTCCTGATTTTACTTTAACAATTTCAAGCGAATTTTCGGGATTTCTGAAAACTTGGTCGCTTATTTTTTGTTTTCTTATGAAACGAGTTTCATCTCTAAGAGTTAAGACGATTGCACCAATCATAGCAACAAATAAAATTGCTCCTGATATTTGGAAAGGTAAGATAAAATCGGTGTATAAAACGTTGCCAATTGCTTGAGTATTATGGATTTCTTTTGCTATAGGAAATAACTTTTTTGTTTCGTAAAGTTTTATACTAGACATTTTAAGAATTAAGAAAATCTCAGTAAAAATAACAATCGCAACTAAAGCAAGAAGTGGAACATGTCGGTTAAACTCTTTTTTAACTGTTTTACTATCTACATCAAGCATCATTACAACAAACAAAAATAGAACAGCAATTGCGCCAACATAAACTACAATCAAGAGCATTGCTAAAAATTCCGCTTTCAGAAGAATGAATAATGCCGCAGCATTTATAAATGCTAGAACCAAGAACATTACAGCATGAACAGTGTTTCTGCTGCTAACAACAACAAGGCTTGAAGCAATTAGAACCAAGGAAAATAAATAAAATAGAATTTCTACAAAAGTCATTGTCATTATCTGTTTGCAATATCAAGTTCAATATTTTTGTTTAAAGCGTACTCAAAACGATCACCATTGCTTAGAAGTTTTTCTTTATTGTAGTAAAGTTCTTCTCTGGTTTCAGTGGCAAATTCGAAATTTGGTCCTTCAACAATTGCATCAACTGGACAGGCTTCTTGACAAAAACCACAGTAAATACACTTTAGCATATCAATGTCATATTTAGTAGTTCTTCTGCTACCATCAGATCTTTCTTCAGCCTCAATTGTAATAGCTTGGGCTGGACAAATTGCTTCACAAAGTTTACAAGCAATACATCTTTCCTCACCATTTGCATAACGACGTAGAGCGTGCTCTCCACGAAATCTTGGGCTAAGGGGACCTTTTTCATAAGGATAATTTATGGTGACTTTAGGTTTAAAAAAATATTTCAAGGTTAAAGCGTGACCAACAAAAATTTCTTTTAAAAAAAGTGAAAAAGCAGTTTTAAAAATATACATATTTTAACTATAAATATACTATACAAGCGGCTGAAGCAACAACCCAGATTAATGAAATAGGTAAAAATACTTTCCAGCCTAAACGCATAAGTTGATCATAACGATATCTTGGTAATGTTGCTCTTACCCAAACAAAACAGAATAACAAAACAAATATTTTCAACATTAACCATACTGGTCCAGGAATTGCGTTCAAAATAGCAATATCAAAAGGAGGAAGCCAGCCTCCTAAAAACAATATTGAAGCAAAAGAAGAAATAAGAATCATGTTGGCATATTCTCCTAAAAAGAACATTGAGAATGGCATTGAACTGTATTCAACGTTATATCCAGCAACAAGCTCTGATTCTGCTTCTGGGAGATCGAAAGGAAGACGATTAGTTTCTGCTAAAGCTGAGATGAAAAATACAACAAACATTGGTAAAAGTGGGAAGAAAAACCATCTATCTTTCTGAGCTAGAACAATTTCGCTGAGGTTTAAAGATCCAGCAAAAAGAACTACTGAGATAATGATTAGACCAATTGAAACCTCGTAAGAAATCATTTGAGCCGAAGAACGAATTGCCCCCAAAAAAGCGTATTTTGAGTTACTCGCCCAACCAGAAATTATAATGCCGTAAACACCAAGTGAAGATGTTGCTAGAAGGTAGGTAACACCAACATTTATATTTGAAATTACAAATGTTTCACTAAAAGGAATTACTGCCCAACCTATCAAAGCTAAAACGAATGTAATGATTGGAGCGATAATAAATAAGGCTTTGTTTGCATTAGTTGGAATAATAACTTCTTTGAACATTAGTTTTATGCCATCTGCAAGAGGTTGCAACAAACCAAATGGTCCAACAACGTTTGGACCTTTTCTAAGTTGCATTGCTGCGATTACTTTTCTTTCCATTAAAGTAAGATAAGCAACTGCGCCAATCAAAGGCAAAACAACAAGTAAAATTTTGCCCAAAACTGGTAAAATTGTCGATAATACTACAGGCAAAATAACATCATTTAATGTTTTAAGAAGCTGCTCCATTGGCTTATGATTATATGCGTTTGAGATTTATTTTTGTAAAAACGTCGTGCAAATTGATGCAAAATAGAAAATGACACTTTATTTTTGATTTTTGAGAATGTCAATTAGACAGTTATTTTTTATTTATCTAAAAAATAATATGTTTATTGAATAATAAATTTCTAAAATCACTACTTAATTATTAAGTTAATTATTAAGTCTTAAATTATTCTAAGATTGGATTTAAAACAATGAAATAGTGCTCTAAAACCAAAATTAGAGCAATTCCACAAATTCCACTTACAATCCCAGATATTAAGTCATCAAGCATAACGCCAATTCCTCCTTTAATCTCACGATCAATTCTGCCTATGAAAGATGGTTTTGCTATATCAAGAAAGCGAAATAATAAAAAGCAAAAACTTGTATGGGAGATGATTGTTAAGAAGCTGATTTTAGTGTTGGCAAGTCCAAAGTAGTAAGGTTTTATAAAAGGATATGTTAGTGATAAAGTAACTAATTGTCCCATAACTTCATCAAGTACAATTGAAGGGTGATCTTCTTCCCCAATAAATTTTGAATAAAATGGAATTATATACACTCCATAGAAAAACATTATAGTTGACGCTGAAATCCATATTGCTATTTCTGTTGTTGTAGAAATGTCATTTAAGAAAAACTGGTAGCTGGCAAATAACCATATTGCGGTTGTCACAAAACTGGTTAATGTTCCAGGGCCATATTTCCATTTTCCACAACCAAAAAATGTTAAAAATATTCTGTGATAGTTCATCGATGACATGTCAATTCTCCCCTTGTTAATTAAATAAGATATATATCTATTTTTTTTCTTTAAAACATTGCGTAACTTTTTTGGGTAAAGTCTGGTATTGTCGAAATCTTTATTTTTTTCTATCATATAAGAAATTAGTTTATGTTTTTTAAAACATCTAAATATGTTTGTTGTAATTTAAAAATATCTTCTAAATCAGCAAACTCGTTAACTTGGTGAGCAGTTTTATTAATTAGTCCAAACTCAACAACTTCGCAGTAATCTTTGATAAATCTAGCATCGGAGGTTCCGCCAGTTGTACTTAAAAGTGGTTTTATTTTGCAAATTTTTTCAACTGATTTTATCATTATTTCAGCTAAAAATTTTGGACTGCTTAAAAAAGATTCACCACTAATTTTGTATTCAATTTCATAACTAGCGATAAATTTATTTCCAAAGCCTTTCGATGATTTTTGGCAAACATATTCTATTAATTCAATGATAGATTTTGAGTTATGTTCATTGTTAAAACGAATATTGAAGTTTGCTGATGCTTCATTTGGAATTACGTTATTACCAAAATTTGGGGAAGAAATTGCTGTAATTTCAAGATTGGTTGGGTCAAAAAACTGATTGCCATTGTCAAATTTATGATCTTTGAGAATTTTAAGTAAGTTAATCAAAATAGTGTTTGGATTAACTGCATTTTCAGGATAAGCTACGTGTCCTTGGCGTCCAATTATTTTCACAGAAAAATTAATACTACCACGCCTACCTATTTTTATCATTTCACCAAATTTTTCTGGATTTGTTGGTTCTCCAACAATGCAATAAGTTATTTTATAATTATTTTCTTTCATCCATTTTAGAACTTTTTGTGTGCCATTGATACTATCAGCTTCTTCGTCATTAGTAATTAAAAATCCAATACCAAAATTAGGGTTAGGATTATTACCTAAAAATTCTTCTACAGCAGCAACAAAACAAGAAATTGCACATTTCATATCAACTGCTCCACGACCAATTAGTTTATCTCCAACAATTTCAGCAGCGAAGGGATCATTTTTCCATGCTGATAAATCACCAGCAGATACCACATCGGTATGACCAGCAAAATAGATTGTTTTATCTGATTTTTTAGGATTAAAAATAGCGTGTAAGTTGTTGACAGGATAAGAGCTATCGCCCTCATATTCTAAAGTTTCACAATTAAAACCCAATTTAGTTAAATAATCAGATAAAAATTTTATAACTTCGTCGTTTTTACCACTAAAAGAAGGAATTTTAATTAGTTCTTGAGAAAGTTCTAAAGCTTTTTGAGTTGTCATTTGAGTAAAATTATTTTTTGTAAAATTTGTGAATTGCTTTAGCTTGCAATAAAGGTTTTAGTTATTTAAAAATAATAACAACATTTAAACCCCTTAATTTTTCTAAATCAATTCAAACATGTTAGATATTAAATGGATTCGTGAAAATCCTGCTCAATTTGATGAGGCAATGGCCAAAAGAAACAACGAAATCAAATCTGATAATTTACTGAAAATTGATGAAGAAAAAAGAAAAAAAACTTTTTTAATTCAAGAATTACAAGCAAAAAGAAACAAGTTTGCACAAGAAATTGCAATTGCAAAAAAATCTGGAAGTGATGTAAGTCTTCTTTTGGAAGATTCAAAAAAAAATAATATTGAATTGTCTGCTTTAGAAAATGATTTTTCTTTGGATGAAAAGTTAAATAACATTTTACTTACAATTCCTAATATCCCTAATTATTCTGTTCCAAAAGGACTTGATGAGAATGATAATGTTGAGGTAGAAAAATTTGGAACTCCTAAAACATTTCAATTTAAACCAAAAGCTCATGATGAGTTGGGTGAAAACTTAAAAATGCTTGATTTTGATCAGTCAGTTTTGATGTCGGGTGCTCGTTTTTCAACATTATCTTCAGACTTAGCTCGTCTTGAACGCGCTCTTTCAAATTTTATGTTAGATGTTGCTATCGATAACAAATATACTGAAGTTTCGCCACCAAATTTAGTAAAATCAGAAGCAATGCGTTTTTCTGGACAATTGCCAAAATTTTCTGAAGAAGCTTTTTCAACAATTGATGGTTATTGGTTAATTCCAACAGCTGAAGTTTCTTTGGTGAATTTGGTTGCCAAGAAAACCTTGACTGAATCTGAACTTCCTTTACGTTTTACCGCTTATACTCCTTGCTTTAGAAGAGAAGCTGGCTCAGCTGGCAAAGATACTCGTGGTATGATTCGTCAGCATCAGTTTAAGAAAGTGGAGTTAGTTTCAATTACAACTCAAGAACAGTCAGAGTTCGAACATGAAAGAATGACGAATGTTTCTTGTGAAATTTTGCGCCGCCTAGAATTGCCTTTCCGCAAGATATTACTTTGTTCTGGTGATATGGGTTTTTGTGCTCAAAAAACTTATGACTTAGAAGTTTGGTTTCCAAGTCAAGAAAAATATCGTGAAATTTCAAGTTGTTCAAATTGCGGTGATTTTCAATCTAGAAGAGCTTCAATAAAATATAAAAACAAAGAAGGAAAAACTTTCTTTGCACACACATTGAATGGATCAGCTTTGGCTGTTGGAAGAACATTGATTGCAATCCTAGAAAATTATCAAAACGAAGATGGTTCAATTAATGTTCCAAAAGTTTTATTAAATTATATGGGTGGAGTTAGTAAAATTTCCTTGAAAAATTAATATTTAGGAAATATTTTCTAAGCCCTTAATCCTTTTTCCTTAAGAATTTTAAAATACTAAAAAACAATGGCTAATACAAAAGCGGCAATCAAAGCCCTTCGCTCAAGCACAAAGAAAAATGAAGTTAATAGCGCTAGAAAAAACAGAATCAGAAGTTTTGTAAGAAAAGTTGATGATGCAATTAAAGCGTCTGATGCAACTAAAGCACGTGAAGCTTTCAAAGCTCTAGAGCCTGAAATTATGCGTGGTGTTACTAAAAAAATCATCAAACTTAATACTGCTGCAAGAAAGTTAACCAGACTTTCTGCTGCAATTCGCAAAATTTCTCAAAAAGCTGCTTAAATTAATTTGAGCTGCTTTACTCAATTAATTTTTTAATGAGTTTTGGCACATTTCAGTTCCTTTTTACATAATACAAAAATTGACTTTATGAAAGTGCACAAAGTTGCACTTTTCTTGTCAATTTTCTGTATTGTTACTTCTCTAATCTTGGTTTTTGCAAGAGGTTTAAATTTTGGTATTGACTTTGCTGGCGGTATTTTAATCGAAGCAAGAGTTAATGAAGAAGTTGACATTTCAAGAATGCGTGAACTTGTCGGCGCAGAAGCTAAAGATGTTCAAGTTCAAAATATTGATCAAAAAGATTTTTTAATCAGAGTTGCAAAGTCAGATGTTGAACAATCAGTTCTTGTCAGAAAAATTCAAACAATTTTAGATAATAATTACTCTGATATTGAATATCGTAAAGTTGATTATGTTGGTCCGCAAGTTGGTTCAGAGCTTATTTTGAAAGGCTTACTAGCACTGATTTTATCTTTTGTTATGATAATGGTTTATATTTGGATCAGATTTGATTGGCAATTTGGTTTTGGCGGTATTTTTGCTCTTTTACATGATGCGATTGTTACTATTGGTTTTTTCTCTATAACCCAGCTTGAATTTAATTTAACATCTGTTGCTGCAATTTTAACTATTATTGGTTATTCGATTAACGATTCTGTAGTTATCTATGATAGAATTCGTGAAAATATGATAAAATATAAAAAAATGAATCTATCAGATTTAATAAACATAAGTACTAACTCAACTTTAAGTAGAACAGTACTAACCGCTGGTACAACATTAACTTCCTTAATTGCTTTGATTATTTTTGGTGGAGAAGTTTTAAGAAGTTTTAGTATTGCAACTTTCTTTGGAATTGCCATTGGAACTTACTCTTCAATTTATATTTCAGCACCTATTTTGATATATCTTGATCCAAGAAAAAAGAAAAAGCTAAAATAATAATTAATTAGTTTTCTTCTTCAGTTACACCGTGTAAATCTGGTTTTTGAACCCATCCCTTTTTATTATTTACTTTGATTGCGCACCAATCTTCAGTACACTTTATATAATCACCTATAACATTATTTTCTAGACGATATAAAATACGAGATTTTTCGTTGTTTTTACTATGCATATTAATAAAGCTTTTGCTAGTTCGAACCATTAAAGTTCTTTTTTTAGTTATTAAACTTTGGCTTACCCATCCGGTTTGTCCTTCATAATCTTCTATTTCGCTCCAGTTATCATACTCGTTTATTACGCGAACTGGAATGGCTTTGATTTTGAAGGTAAATTTTATAGGATAATTAGCTCCAGGTCCAGAGCGGACGTTTGTTTCATTTGCTCTAAATGATGCAAAGTAATTTGTGGGAATAATTTTTTGCTCAGCAAAAGAACTATTAGGAAAATAAAAAAATGCGATCAAACAAGTTAGAAACTTAATCATTCTTTTTAGATTTATTAATGTGATAATTTTTACCACCATTTTCAATAATACTTTGCTTAGTTCTACTTACTGCTAAGTCATCTTTTGCAACATCTTTTGTAATTACGCTTCCAGCTCCAACAACTGCGCCATTATCTATTTTTAAGGGAGCTACTAGAGCCGAGTTTGATCCAATAAATACATTTTCACCAATTACTGTTTTAAACTTATTATAGCCATCATAATTACAAGTTATTGTGCCAGCACCTATATTGCTGTTATTGCCAATTTCAGAATCACCAATATAGCTTAAGTGGTTAACTTTTGCTCCTGATTTTATATGTGATTTTTTAACTTCTACGAAATTTCCAATTTTGCTATTATTTTCAATTGTAGTTTGAGGACGAATTCTTGCAAATGGTCCTATAATTGAGTTTTCGGCAATTGTTGTTCCTTCAATATGACAAAATGATTTTATTTCAACTTTCTTAGCAATTTTTACATTTGGACCAAAGAAAACTTGAGGATAAATTATTGTATCAGATTCAACTTCAGTATCAAAAGAGAAGTAAACAGAATTAGGTTCAATTATTGTGACACCTGAATCTAAGAGTTTTTTTCTAATTTGGTTTTGTTTGATATTTTCAACTTTTGCTAATTCAGATTTTGAGTTTACTCCCAATACTTCATTAATTTCAGTTCTCAAGAATGTGCGTTTTAAACCGATTTCTCCGGCAATTCCAACAATGTCGGTCAAATAAAATTCTTCTGCGGCATTATTATTTTTTACTTGTGAAATTAACTCTTTTATTTTTTTACCGTCAGCAGCAATAACACCAGAATTGCAAAGCGCAATTTTTCTTTCTTCTGCTGAAGCATCTTTAAATTCTATTATTTTTTCTAGGTGACCTTCGTTGTCAATTACAAGTCTTCCATAAGAATTTTCTTCTTCATCTTCAAATCCTAAAACACAAAGCGAAAAATTTTCTAATTTTTCTGCCATCTTTTCCAATGTGTTGCTAGAAATTAGTGGAGTGTCGCCGTAAAGAATAAGAAGTTTTTCTTGTAAATTATTAAGACTTTCTAGAGCAGTTGCAACAGCGTGAGCTGTTCCTTTGCGTTCTTTCTGTAAGACAAAAGAAATTTCTGCGTCAGAGTGAGTTTTGATAATTTTTTCTTGGAAGTTCTGCATTTCCTCAGAAACGACAATTGTGATATTTCGGGGTTTTAGTTTCTTTGCTTCATCAATTACTAAGTTTAGCATCTCGCGATTTGCAACCTTGTGCATTACTTTTGGCAAATCTGATTTCATTCTGCTGCCTTTACCGGCTGCTAATATAATAATTGAGAGGTTGGAGGTCATTGATATTATTTTAAAAAATTACGAAATTATTTTTTAATGATTATTTTCTAAGACTTTTTATTCTTTTTCAATTTCTTCTTCAACTTTTCTTTTTGAAGTTGTTACTATTTATTTTTTAGAAATTTTTTTAAGATTCTTTTTCTTTTCTGATTCCACTTTTCTTTCAACTTTTTTAATATCTTCAGCTGGAGAAAGTTTTTCAGGCACAATTCCTCTGGAAATCAAAGTATTTCTGACTGTTTTATTATTGGTTATATGTTCATCAGATATTTGCTTTTCAGTATTCATTCTTTTTTCTTTGGCGTTGTGAATGGTAATTTCGGTAGCAAAATCTTTGGCTTTCAATAAAACTGTGGGCATAAAATCGGCGATAGGTTTGCTTTTTGTTTTCCACACAATTTTTATGTCAGCTGTATTTTTCCCACCAAAAAAAGCATTATCTCCTTTGCTTCTAATTAATGCAAAGTTCTGGTTTCCTCCTGTTTGTTGAAAAATAACGCTGGAAAGTTCTTTTTCTGTTTCTGATAGTTTTTTTCTTGCACCGATTCTTTCAATTTCGGCAATTCTTTCAGCAATTAATTCTGCTTTTCTGGTTTGAATTGCAAAATAAGTTTGAGCAAAAGCAATCTCTTCTTTTGATGAATCGCCATTTTGTGCTATAAGATAGCAAGCATATCTGGTAAGCATAATATCATCAATCTCTTTTTCTGCACTTTTGGGCATTGCGATCGTTTTCCTGATGTCAGGAAAATGATCGGATACTTCAATTTCTGATATTTTGCAGGCTGTTTTTGCTTTAGAAATAACATTTTGAAAATTTTCCCATTTGCTATAACCTAAAAGATGCTGCAAATCTCTAGCAAACCAAAATTCAAGACCGTCTTCTGTTTGGTGAGAGAAAGATTCAAAGTCTGTGGTGAGAGAATAAATTAGTTCGGGTTTCATAAAATTTATGGTTATTTTTATGGTTAAATTTTAGCAGTTTTTAATAATTTCAAAAATGTTTTCAAAGTTTTTGAAGTAATTTTTTGTTTCATTATTGCATATAAATTCACAAAAACCAACTTTCTTAGTTTTTTGAAATTCTATTCTTTCTCCACCGTATATCGATTCCTTTGTAAAATATTCATTTTTTATTTTTTCGTCTAAATAATCATAAAACATATGTTCTATTTCAAAAATAGTGTCTTTTTCCAAACTTTTAAACTCGCTATTAAATATTTGATTTTTTAGTGAAGAATATTTGAAATTTTTTTCCAAACAAGGTAGAAGCAAAGCGAAGTAATTTTTATTTTTATGTTTTTTTATAATTTCACTGTTTTCTAACTTATTCCAATCTTTTAATCCATTCCATTGATTCCAACCTTCTTCATCAAAATCAAAAATTCCAAATACAAAATCATTTTGAAAAAGATCAGCATTTTCTAGCTGGAATTGAAGTTTTTTTGCATTATGTCCGTCTTTAATATCCATGATAAAATATGGAAAATTCTGATTTTTATTTAATTTACTCCAAGCTGTTTCTAATATCTTTTTATCGGTTTTGCCCTCAAGTAATAATATAGGTTTTTTGTTTTCTTTTATTTGTTCTTTGATTTCTTCTTCAAATTTTTCTGTTTCTTTAAAAACATTATAGGCATGTTCAAATTCAGAAAATCTTTCCGTTGTTATTATTTCACCTTTTGGCATATTTCTGATTTCAAAACCATCTTCACCAAAAACTTTGTTCATCCCGAGTAAAAATAAAGGAGAGTGAGTTGTAATTATAAATTGAATTTTTGGAAATAGTTTTATCAATTCTGGTAACACTGAATTTTGTAAATCTGTGTGTAAATGAGCATCTATTTCATCTATTGCAACAATTCCTTGAATTTGTTGAGTAGTTTTTGGTGGATTATCACCATGACGAATAATATTTACGAAAAGATTAAGTAAAGTTGATTCCCCAAGTGATAAATTATCAATACTTGGTAACAACTCTTTTTTTGCGTTACCATCTTGATCTTGTTCTATAATACTAACCCTATTTCTTCCTCTTGGACCAATACCAAATCTAATATCATCTCTTTTTTTAATTTTTTGTAAAATAAGTTTGATGTTATCCCAAGTAACTATATCCAGCAGTTGCTTTTGAACTTCATAGTCTAGTGCCAAATCTAACAAAAAAGATTTGTTAGATTTGCTTGATGATATTATTTCTAATTCTTTTCCTAAATGTCCTAAAAATCTTTTTTGATCTTCAAATCTTGCATGACCTATAAAAGGTTCATTTTTCCAAAAAGGTTCTTCATATCTATAAGCTGGTTGATAAAAATGAACACCTTGAATCCATTCGTGTTGTAGTTTTTCTTTTCTATTGTTATCTATCTGTGTTGTTTCTTTTCCTGGATTTTTTGAGTTATTTGGAGAAAGTCCAAAATCTGAAATGTAGTTCGTAAAATCTTTCTTTTTGATTTCTCCAGATTTATCAAAATATTCTAAAGTTTGCTTTTCGCTATCAATAAATTTTAAAAGAGAGAATCCTTCATTTTTTCCAGCTTGTAAATTTACGCCTCCTGAAATTTTATAAAATTTTCTTTCTAATCCGTTTTTAATTCCCAAATCTTCAAAAAGGCGAATTCCAATTTCATATAAACCATCAATTATTTGTGATTGTAAAATTGTTTTTCCAGAGCCGTTTTGACCAACAAAAATTATTGGTTTTGGATCGCCATTTTCTTTGAAAGGTAATTCAACAGCAAGTTCTTCAATTGGTCCGATATTTTTGATAACAATATTCTTTAAATACATATTTAAGATTTGTTGGTTAATTGAGTTTTTGTTAGATTAACTCTTTCTATAACAAAGTCTGTAAATTTTTTATATATTTCCAAAAACAAAAAAACCTCTCAAGTTTTTAAATTCTTGAGAGGTTTTTTAGAGTTTTGATATTGGTAAATGTGCTGTAATTAGTTTTTGGCGATTTTTTAGTTAGCAGATTTATTAACTAATTTGTTTTTTGCAATCCAAGGCATCATGGCGCGAAGTTTTTCACCAGTTGCTTCAATTGGGTGTTCACGGCCTTTGGCACGCATTGCATCAAAATTTTTCTTACCAGTTTTATTTTCAGCCATAAATTCTTCAACGAATTTTCCAGATTGGATTTCGTTTAAAATTCTTTTCATTTCAGCTTTAGTTTCAGCAGTTACAACACGTGGACCACGAGTTAAATCACCATATTCCGCTGTGTTTGAAATTGAGTAACGCATGTTAGCAATGCCACCTTCGTAAAGAAGATCAACAATTAATTTCATTTCATGAAGACATTCAAAATATGCCATTTCAGGAGCATAGCCAGCTTCAGTTAAAGTTTCAAAACCAGCTTGGATTAAAGCAGTTACACCACCACAAAGAACTGCTTGTTCACCAAAAAGGTCAGTTTCACATTCTTCTTTAAAGTTAGTTTCAATAATTCCAGAGCGTCCACCACCAACGCCAGAAGCGTAAGAAAGTGCAGTTTGTAAAGCTTTTCCTGATTTATCTTGAGCAACAGCAACCAAACAAGGAACTCCACCACCTTTTACATATTCACCACGAACTGTGTGTCCCGGACCTTTTGGTGCAATCATGACAACATCTAAATCTTCGCGAGGTTTTATTAATTTAAAGTGAACGTTAAGTCCATGAGCAAAAGCAAGAGTTGCACCTTGTCTTAAATTTTCGTGAAGGTCATTTGCGTAAATTTCTGCTTGTAATTCGTCTGGAGTAAGAATCATAACTAAATCAGCCCATTTAGCTGCATCTTTATTTGAAAGAACTTCGAATCCAGCATTTTGAGCTTTTGAGATTGAATTTGAAGCTTCGCGAAGTGCAATTTTGACTTCTTTAACGCCTGAATCTCTGAGGTTTTGAGCATGAGCGTGAGCTTGAGAACCGTAACCAATTATGGCAACTTTTTTTCCTTTGATAATATTTAAATCGGCTTCTAAATCGTAGTAAACTTTCATTTTATTTTGGATAAATAGTTAAAATAGAGAGGGAATGGAGCATGATAAAAGCAGTAATTAAACAGTCAACTAGGTAGTTATAATGTTATTAAAAATTGATCTTTTAATGAGATTAATTTTTAAAATAGGCTTATTGTTTAGGTAAGCCTATTTTTTGATGAAAAAGTTTTAGAATTTTAATAAAAGTCAACCACTCCAGTTGCAACATCGTACATTCCACCAACTATTGCGATTTGACCTTTTTTATTCATGGTTTTTATTATGCTACTTTTTTTTGTTACTTCTTTTAGTGTATTTACTACGTTTAGAGAAGCAACGTTGCTAACAAAATTTTGATTTGTGGAGTCCCTTTTATCTTTTGTTTTTTTCTCAGATTTGATTGCTGGTTTTATTTTCTTTAGAAGACCAGTTAATTTACCCATTTTTACATTATCACAAGCACCTTTTATGGCACCGCATTCTGTATGACCAAGAACCATTATTAACTTTACTCCAGCAATTTTGCAGGCAAATTCCATACTTCCTATTATGTCGTCGTTTAATACGTTGCCTGCAATTCTACAGCTAAAAATATCCCCCAAACCTTGATCAAAAATCAATTCAGCGGAAGTTCTAGAGTCAATACAGCTTAGAATTAAAGCAAAAGGATGCTGCTCAGCAGAAGTTTCATTTACTTGACTTAGCAAGTTACGATTTATTTTTAGATTATTTACGAAGCGAGAGTTTCCTTCTTTTAGCATTTCAATCGCTGTTTTTGGTGTTAATGCATCACGAGTTTTTTTTGTAAGAGTAACCATATTATTTTTGATTTATTTTAAGTTAATACCTTTTATTTCAACTGAAATGTTTTTTGTTTTAGCATTAGTAATGAAATCTTGAATGATTTCAATTACATCATAATGAATTGAAGTTGATCTAGATCCGTCAATTACAACTGTAGAATCTGAAGGAATTTCTTTAAGCATTTGAATAATACTTCCTTTATTTAAGAAAGACACTTCTTCAGAAAGTTTAATTATATGTTTGTTATTTTTACCTTCTTTCTCTTCAACTCTACTGAAGGAGTTACGGAAATTATGGTATAATATAAAAATAATTGCCACGACAATACCTATTCCAACACCTTTTAAAAGGTCGAAGATAAGCATTCCAATTATTGTCGCAATGAAAGGTATAAAATGTTCATAACCCATTTTATACATTTGTTTGAATATTGATGGTTTTGCCAATTTATATCCAACAACAAGAAGAATACAAGCAAGAGTGGCAAGAGGAATCATATTTAGCAAATTTGGAATTGTGATTGCTGATATTAGTAAAAGAAAACCATGGAATATTGTTGATAATTTGCTTTTAGCTCCGAAAGTTATGTTTGCGCTTGAGCGAACTATAACTTGAGTTATTGGAAGACCGCCAATTAAGCCAGAAACAATATTTCCCAATCCTTGAGCTTTTAGTTCACGATTTGTTGGAGTAACCCTTTTTGAAGGATCAAGCTTATCAGTTGCTTCAACGCAAAGAAGTGTTTCAAGGCTTGCAACAACTGCCATAACTAAAGCAATAGCGTAGATTTTGGGATTCAAAATTTGTGATATGTCTGGATTTTTAAATTGTGATAGGAAATCACCAAAATTTTCAGAAACAGGAATTTCAACAATTTGACCATTTCTTAATTCCAGAAAATTGCTTAATATAATTCCAGCAATTACAGCAACAAGAGGACTTGGAATTGCTTTGAAGATTTTATGTTTTTTAGTTAGAATTTCTTCCCAAATTATTAAAATCATCATTGAAATTAGAGCTATTATTAGAGCATTTGGAGTTATGAAATTCAACATGTCAGAAAACTCAAACCAACTTTTTGAAGCACTTATATTTTCTGTTCCAAAATCGTTGTTAAATTCTTTAACATAACCAATTGCATGAGGAATTTGTTTTATTATTATTATTAATCCAATTCCACTTAACATTCCTTTTATGACTGATGAAGGAAAGTAATAAGCAATTGTTCCAAGTTTCAAAAAGCCTGCTATAATTTGGATTATACCCATTATAACAACTGCCATTAAGAATGATTCCCATGATCCATCAAGAGAAATAATGTATCCAAGTACCAAAACAGAAAGACCAGCTGCTGGTCCACTAACTCCAAGAGGAGATCCACTAGCGGCTCCTACTATAATTCCTCCAATAATACCAGCGATAATTCCTGAAAAAAGTGGAGCTCCTGATGCTAGTGCAATTCCAAGACAAAGTGGTAGTGCTACAAAGAATACTACCATGCTTGCGGAGAAATCTTGTTTAAAATTTTGCAATATGTTTTTCATAGATGTTTTTTAAGCTTATGCTCTAAAGAGTGAGAAGTTTTTAATTTTCATAAATAGTTACACAATTTTAGTGTAAAAATTAGAAGTGTAGAACGCAATTTAGCTTAATAAATCAGGAGGTGGGGTAGATATACTAGAAATAAAGTTTGAAAAAAATTTATTACTTTCAGTGAAGTTTTTTTTGTCATTAATAACTATTTCTCTCGAAAATAAGTGACTAGATATATATTTAATTTCTGTATCATCTTCAGAATCAGAACCATCACAAATTATTTCTTCAGATAAACTTTTACTTTGCTCTTCTAAGAAGTTGATTTTCTTTAAATTAAATTTTCCATTCAGAGAAAAAACCTGTAAGTTTAGTATTAGTGATATGCTTAGAAAAGTTAAAATTATTTTTTTCATCTTTGTTGATTTTATATCAAAACTTTCTTTATGAAGCTTTCTAAGCTTATGAATTAAATGACTTAGAAAGTTTATAAGTATTTTAAGTTTTTACAACAAAAATTTTACTCCTCCAAGTACTGTGATCAAAGCAATCATTTTTTTAATTATTGTTTCGTCTGCTTTTATATGAACTTTATGCCCAAGTTTTATAGCAACGAATATTGGAATAATTACCCACCAAATTTCATTTAAGTGAATCGCCTTTATTTGATTGTTTAAGAAAAGTTGAAAAATTCTAACAAGATTGAATATTACAAAAAAAACCGCCATTGTGCTGCGAAGTTCTGATTTATTTTTAAAATCTTCTTTTAAACCATTGACAAAAAATGGTCCACCAATTCCAAAAGCTCCTTGAGATATTCCGCCAATGAATAGTAGTTTCTTTTTTAAAATTTTAGGAATTGCAATTTGATCAAAGAAAATAAGTTTTGCAGCTAGAAAAATAAGAAGTAATCCAAAAATTATTGATAATAAATCGCTACTAAATTTGCTAAAAATAGTTACTCCTATTATTGTTCCAAAAAGACAAATAGGAGCTGATTTTAATAAAATTTTTTTATTAAACGATTTAAAGTCAGTATAAGCAATATAAGTGCTAGAGCAAGTTCCAATATATAGACCAGCTAATACAGCTTTTTTTATATCAATGAAAAAACCTAAAAATGAATAAGCAATTAAACCTCCGCCAAATCCAATAATGCTTTCTACAAAAAATCCAATTGAGAAAAAGGTTGCGATTAAGATTGAAGTTAGCATAAATTGACGAATTATAATGAGTTAAGAATGATGGGGATAAATATTTTTTAAGTAATGTAATAATTTATTAAATGAGAAAGTTTTTTTTGCTATTTTTTTTATTTTTACCACAAAATCTTTGTGCAGAAAACTCAGATAATTTTTTTCAAGAAATCTGGGCAAATATGGTTGATTATGAATATGAAAATGAATATAAAAAATCCTCACTAGATTATTATCCAAAAATTTCAGGTAGAGTGATTACTGATGTTAGTTTTGATAATAACTATGACTCAAATGATAGTAAAGATAAGTTTAATGACACTGAGTTTTTGGGACGTTTTTTTTCAGATTTATCTTTTACAAAGAGTTTTTCCATAAAAAGTAATATTTTCTTGTCAAGAGTTGATGTAGCTAAGGAAAACGAAAAAAGAAAAAATTCTCCAAGTGGAGGGGGAGATATGACTTTTGAAAATATTGGACTTTATGTTAGAGAATTAGTTTTCGATTACTCAAAAAAAAATTTCTCAGTTATTTCTGGTAAATATACTGTAAACTTTGGTACTGCCTGGCGATGGGGTCGTGGAATTTGGAGCAATTCTTTACCAATTAACTATATACAAAAAGAAAAATTAGGATTTGGTGGAGTTTATAGAATTGGTGATGAAAAAAAAACGGGAAGATATAACTTTGGCTTTTCTGCTTTTACCAATGATCGCAAGAATTTTGATAATTCAATTTTTAATAGTAGAGATGTCGTTCATAAAAGTGATGCAAAGCCAGGAGACACAAGAAGTTTTGATTCTTATAATACATCTTTAGATATAAACTTTGATTTTGGCGTTATAGAGAAGTTATCATACCATTTTTCTTATTTGAATTTAGGTGTTAACTCTAACCAAACTTCTGTCAAATATTCTAAAATTGCCGATCAGAAAGGATTTGTTTTGGGTACCAACTATATTTATCCAATAAATGATATGTTAGTTTTAGACAGTTTAGTTGAATATGTTGAAATGAAAAATGTTGGGGGTAATTCTGATGACGGAAATAAAACTTTAAGTTTTAGTTTAGTGAGTGAAATTTATAAAAATTGGAATTTAACTTTTGCAAATAGTTCTTATAAAACTTCTAACTTAAGTAAAGGTGATTCAAACTATAATCAGAATTTATATGAACTTTCCACAGGTTATAAATTTGATAAAACAAGATATTTTAATCAATTTCTTATACAGTTGGGATATAAAAAATTGCGCAGTAATTATCAAAGTTATATTAATGAGCAAAATGCTGCTGGAGTTTTACTTCGTTATATAAAATCTTTTTAATTTTTTAATGTTTTGATGAAAAAAATTTTAATGGCAATTCCTAAAGGCAGAATTCTTGAGGACATAAAGCCTTTGTTTGGTAAAATAAATATAATACCCGAAAAAGATTTTTTTGATTCCTCATCACGTAAATTGGTTTTTAAAACTAATTTAGAAAATCTTGATTTAGTACAAGTTAGGAGTTTTGACGTAGCAACATTTGTTAAATATGGAGCTGCTGATATTGGAATTTGTGGTTTTGATGTTTTGGAAGAATTTTCATCAAAAGAAATTTTTTCCTTGCTGGATTTAGGTATTGGAAAATGTCGTTTGTCAATTGCAGCTAAAAAATTAATGAATCTAAACATTGACAGCCAAAGCCATGTAAGGGTTGCAACTAAGTACGTAAATATTGCTCAAAACTATTTTTCTAATTTGGGAATTCAAGTTGAAGCGATAAAGTTAAATGGTTCAATTGAAATTGCTCCTCAGCTTGGTTTATGTGACTTTATTATGGATTTAGTAAGTAGCGGAAAGACATTGATTGAAAATGATATGGTTGAACTAAGAAAAATTATTGATGTAACTTCGCATTTAATTGTTAATCGCACATCTTTTAAAACTTCCAACAGAGAAATTAATAGTTTAATTGAAATATTTAATGGGGCGTAAAGCAAAATTAAAATCCATTATTAGTATTATATTTTTAGTGACCTCCTTCTTATTGCCATTCAAAGCTATGGCTGTTGGTTATGAAGGTGTTAGAAGTGTGCACTGGAATCAAGAAAATTCAACTTGTGATGCTGCTAATTTAAAGTTTGATCCTTTGACAACAAATAAAGATTTGGAATGGGAATTGACTAACCCAACTTGTGTTGCTTTTATGATTGGAGTAGGAGCAACTGTTAAAGCAACTGGTTATCTAACGAAAACCATGTGCAATCCTATGAATGATGCTGGACTTTCTACGGTTGCAGCAATTGAGTGGCCATCAGAACAAGCTCTTGAGCCAGAAGAACCAACAATGACTATAAAAACAGCTCAAGGGATTGCTACTAGAACTTATAGATGTGGTAAGAGAATTTCAGAATATTCTGTATATCAGACAACTTGTGCTTCAACTGCTGGCACGAACGCTTATTCTTGTGGACAGTCAGGTCTTGCACTTTCTGATTCTATAAGATGTTGCGGAGCAGTTACCGCCTATACAACAGCAGTCGGAGCTGGAATTTCGGCTTTATCAGTTATTTATGGTGTAGCGCAAGGTTCATATAATTATGCTAAAATTTGTGGTAATGACTGGTATACTTGGAAGGAAATTGATGAAAATGGAGAAGAAAAAATTGGAACGGGTAAATGGAATAGAGGTAAATATAGTGGATCTTACTCAAAATGTTTGACTCAATTATTTAATGATGAAAATGGTGTTAATAATTGTGGTATTAATCCTAATGGAATTGTTGGAACTAAAACTGTTAATGGAGTTACTAAAACTTTTTATAATAAAAATTCTAACATCATAAATAAATATTACCGCGAATATATGTATGGTGGTAAAGAATATGAAGATAGTGGAGATGGAAAATGTTCTAATCCTTCTTCTTGGAATAAAGAAGAAAGGTTAAAGATTTTAGGTTATGATAGTGATACTCAGCGTTACTATATGACTGGTTCAGGAAATTCATCTATTTATGCATGTCATCGTTTTTTAATGAAAGACGCAACTGATGCTTCTGCAAAAGCTTCATATGATTGTTGCTCAAAAAGAAGTCAAACTACTGTTTGTATAGATAGTAGACCAGCTGCTGAAATTGGAGGAAATATGCAAATTTATGGTGGATATACCCATAAATTTTGTCAAATTGGTGGAAGATGTAATGTTGCTAATGTTTGGTATGATGTTTTCTCGTCTCAGAAAAATCCAGAATATGCTTGCGTAAAAACGTATTCAGTATGTCCTTATAATCATTTACTTGGTGGTGGAACTGAAACTACGGAGTACGAAGATGATAAAGTTAAAGTCAAAAACTACTGTCAGGTAATGAATCACTGTGCAAAAATACCGATTAAGCCTTACATAAGAACCAGCGATTTAAATGGTGCCTTTATTTCCTCTGCTTGTAGAGATTTTATTGGAGACAGTCAAAATGTTTATGATTACAACGCTGATTTATTACCTCTAAGTGTTCGTGGTTTTTCAGCTCCAATGGCGCAGTGTTTTAAAGAAACAATGGAGAACTTGTTTTTAAATAAAGCAGGTCATACTGAATGCGCAAATAATGAAGTTCCTGATGAAAATGGTAACTGTGCTAGTGGAAAATATGTATTTAAAGAGGGTGGAAGCTTAGATTCTTTATATGGCAAATCTTTTTTCTTAAAAATTCAAGATAATCTACAAACAATTATTAAAATTACTTTATCATTTTCAATAGTTGGACTTGGTTTTGGAGTTTTGCGTGGTATGTCGGCATTAACCAAAACACAAATTTTATCTTATATATTTAAATTGGGTTTAGTGATGTATTTTGCTGTTGGTAATGGTTGGCAAAGTGGTTTCTTAGATGGCGTTTTAAATGCTTCAAATAATATTTCAGTTATAGTTTTTAGACCTAATTTTTCTGATGACCCAGCTAAACTAGATGGATGTCAATTTCCAAGATTTAATTATGCTGATCAAAATGCCGGAACTAAATATAATAATCCACAATATCCAAAAGGAAAAGAGTATCTGCAAATTTGGGATACTTTGGATTGTAAATTAGCGCGAGCTATAGGATATGGTCCAGAAGCTTCTGTTCCAAACTTAGCTATGATGATTTTGGGAGGATTTTTAACCGGTGGATTCGGTATTATTTTCTTAATGGCAACTTTAGTTTTTGCCATTTTTATGTTCTCTATAATTGTCCGATCTTTGCATATTTTCCTTCTTTCGACCACTGCAATAATAATGATGCTTTATGTTTCTCCAATAACAATAACTTTGTCTTTATTCGCAAAAACAAAAAGTATATTTGATAGTTGGTGGAAACAGTTATTAGGATTTGTTTTACAACCAGTTATACTTTTTGCTTATTTGGGAATTTTATTAACATTCTTTGATTCTGTAATTATTGGAGATGTAAATTATAGTGGTAGTGGTTTGGAAGCTCCAAAGAAAATCATTTGTGATGCTGAAGCAAATAATAGTAGCGTTTATTGTATTTTTAATGTAGCGGATATTAAAAAATTTACAGGTCTTGAATTAATAGGTGTTGGTCTACCAATTCTTGGATCAATGAATCAAGCAAAGTTAAGTACGATAATAAAGGCAGCATTCTTGTTATTCGTTTTTTTGTCAATTTTAGATAAAATTTCAGAAGTTGCCAAAAATACTGTTGGTGGTGCTGTATTGTCTAGTGATTGGAAAGCTTCTATGACTGGAATAAGTAAAGCTTCTTATGAAACTCTTAGGGGCGTTCAAAAAAGGGGTATGGGTGCAATCAAGAAAGCTGGAGGTTCTGCCTATAATAAAGCAAAATCTCAAAGTAGAGATATTGGAGTTCAAGGAGATAGGAAAAATATTCAAACATCATATGGGAATGAATCCGACAAACCAGATTCTGATAAAGAAACATAATGATGTGTTTACACTTTTTTGGACATTTTTTCAACAAAGAAGAATCGAAACTATGTCCAAAATCAATCGTAACAATTACTCTTTAGAGTTTAAATGTCCTACCCTCAGAATCATTGCCACTTCAGTGGAGACTTTTTAAATTTTTAATCAGTAATTTTTTAGAACAATATTTTGGTTTTTAATTTTATCAATATTGTTAATATTTTGCTGATATAAAAATATCTTTGGTGGCAATCAACCTAAACTTGAATTAGGTCTTTGGTAATTATATTCAATCAACCAAGTAGATATTTCTTTGATTTTTGGACATGATTTTCTTTTGAAACTTTGTTAAAAAAGTGTCCAAAAAAAGTTAGCCAGTGTAATTATATCTTTCACTTTTTGGGGCTGAATCTTCAATATTAGAACCTTTTACTACTCTTCCACTAAATAAGTTCTGAGATGAAATAGAATTCGGGGAAGGATTTGGTAAAACTTCTTTTTGCTTAGAAATAACATTTCTCAATCTTTCAAAAACCTCTTCATAAAAAGGCCTGATGTGATCTCGAGCTAATTCTGGAGTAAGATTTTCTTGATTCATTCCTAACATTTTCATTTTAAATTCATTCATTTTTGAAAGATCAGCTTTCAAACTTTCTTGAGCAATTCTAATGGTTGTATAAACATTATGAAAAGCACATTCATTGTTGTGAGAAATTGTCCCTTTGCTTTCTTTTTCTAAATTTTCTGAATATTGTTGTTTTTGATAAGAACATCCAAATGGACTATACCCAAGTTCATTAATAACGTTCTTTAGAGCAACATTTGCAACTCCATCTTCACTATCAAGTAATGAGTCGATATAGCGATATTTTTTTGTTTCTGGATCTAAAGCTAAGGTTTTGTAGTGCCCTCCTCCATGAAGTGAGAAAATAATTTTTGCTCCTTTTTCTTTGTGATTATTAACAAAATTAATAATAGTGTCTTTGTGAGTGTCATATTGAGTTGTAATTGATTGTATTGGACAAATAGCAAGTATCTTATCATCTTTTTTTATCTCAGCAAAAAATTCATCACGATTAATATTAAAACTTAATCCAGCATTGCCATTACACTCCATCCATAAAGCTAAGAACCTTTCATCATCTGTTAAATATCTCTCTAATTTACTTTGATGTTTTTCTTTTAATTTTTTAGGAGAAATTTCTTTAGCAATATTATAAGAACTCAGCAAATCATTATGATCAAAAGTTTTATACAGAAGCAATTCTTGGTTAAAATCCACAGCATGCTTCTTAAACTCAATTTCCTCATTTAAAATTTTTTCATTTTGACTATTTCTTTCAAGTGGCTTGGTTTCTTGTGGTTTGTTTTCTTCTTTTGTGCCAGCCTCAGCTATTTTGATAAAATTATTAATAATATTTGCAGCTTTGGGTGAACTAACATCCGCAAGACTTACAAGCATATCTTTAACTAATTTATCTTTTTTGAAAAAAGACTTAAATTTATTTTCTTTTAGACAAAGATCATCAAAAAAAGATTCATAAGCTTTTAAAGAATTAAATAAATTACTTTTGTCTTCTTCGTAACACTTTATACAGTGAAGAAATTCTTCAGACCGCCCTGCTGGTTCAGCAAAAAGTGGTAGAAATTTGTAAAGCAAAATATTGTTCTGATTTTCTGAATTATCTTTTTTCTGCCCCTCATTCCATAAGCATTTCAAAAATTGACTCATAAAAATCTCAGCTTATTTTGCCAATTCTCATAAATCAAACCCTTTAACATATGCGTAAATGATAAGAGTCTAAAGTAATATTAAAACTAAAAAGAGTCTTTAATTTTTTCTGCTATTGCTTGGTTTATTCCATCAATTTTTATTAAATCATCAATGCTTGCTGATTTAATTTTTTCTAAAGACCCAAAATGATTTAGTAAAGCTTTTTTTCTAAGTTTCCCTATACCAGAAATTTCATCTAATGAAGATTTGATGACTGATTTGGCTCTTTTATTTCTGTGAGTTGTTATTGCAAAACGGTGGGCTTCGTCCCGCATTCTTTGTAAATAATACATAACTGGGCTATTTTTTGGTAAAGTAAAAGATTCCTTTCCAATTTGATGAAAGTTTTCTTCTCCTGCATTTCTATTTTCTCCTTTTGACATACAAACTAAAGGGATTTGTATATTCAATTTTATAAATACATCAGTGGCTGCTTTTAACTGTATTTTTCCACCATCAATTATTATTAAACTTGGATAATCTTTTTTATCTAATTTTGAAAATCTACGAGTTAAAACTTCTCTTAACATTGCAGTGTCATCGCGATCAATTTCGTCAAATCTAATATTGAATTTACGATAACCACTTTTTATGAAGCCTTCTGTTCCAGCAGTGATTAAAACTCCAACTGCATATTCTCCACTAATATGACTATTGTCATAAACTTCAATTTTTTGTGGTAAATTTTCTAATCCAAATATTATTTTTACTTCATTTAAGATAGATAAATTGCTTAAATCTTTAACTAATTTTTGTTCTAAGTTTTGCAAAGCAATTTTTTCCTGATCTTTTATTATTTTTAATTTCTCTCCTTGTTTGGGATTTCTTATTGTAACTTTCTCACCAGATAAATTTGATAGAAAGTTTTCTGTTAAATCTATTTCTTCAATTTCTAAGTTAATTAAAATAAGTTTTGGTGGATTCTGAGACAAGTAAAACTGTCCTAAAAACTCATCTATAAATTCTTCTAAATTTTGTTCAAAACCATCAAAAAAATATGGTTTTGCACCATAGTTATTACCGCCTCTAAAAAAAGAAATATAAATACATATTTTATTATCTTTATTAACCAAAGTTATAATATCACAATTTTCTAGACCTTCTATATTGATATTTTGTTTTGATTGTATCGATGTTAAAGCTTTAATTTTATCTCTAATTACTGCTGCTTTTTCATATTCAAATTTATCGCTAAAATATTGCATTTTATTTGATAATGACTCCTGAATTGCGGCTGATTTTCCGCTTAAAAAATCAATAGCATTCTCAACAGATTTTGTATATTCACTTTGAGAAATTAAGTTAACACAAGGTCCAGAACATCTTTTAATTTGATATTCAAGACACGGTTTTTCTCTTCTATTAAATTCAGATTCTGAGCAGTCTCTAAGCAAAAAACTTTTTTTTAAAACATCTATAGTTTTATTGACATCACTTGCAGATGCAAAAGGTCCAAAATATCTTCCTTTATTTTTTTTTGCTCCACGATGTTTTGTAATTTGAGGGAATTTGTCTTTTGTGATTAAAATATGAGGAAAAGTTTTGTCATCACGAAGCAATATGTTATACTTTGGAGCGAGTTTTTTTATAAGATTATGTTCAAGTAAAAGAGCTTCAATTTCAGTTTCAGTCTGTATAAATTCAAGTTTCTGTGCCAAAAAAACCATTCTTTCAATACGTCTAGAAAGTTTGTTAATTTGAGTATAACTTTGTAGTCTTTTACGCAAGTTTTTTGCTTTTCCTACATATAGAACTTCATTCTCAGCATTGAAAAATTGATAAACGCCACTATTTTCTGGAATATTGTGAATTTGTGATTTTATTATTTCAGAAGGCATTAAAAAATATTGTATAAATGAAAAAAGTGATTTTAAATTGAGTTATTAAATTTGTCTTTAAATCAATCTCAAGAAAAATAAACAGATAAATCTCTCACAACATGGTAATCAAAAAAGAACAATTAGAAGAAATTAATATTTTACGTAACCAAGTTAGCCAAACTATTAGACCGGTTTCTCCTGAACTTGAAAAAGTTTTATACCAGCCTTTTGAAGTTTTGGATCATGGTTTTGTGAGAGTTGTTGATTATATGGGAAATGATTCTGCTGTTGTTCAGGCTGCAAGAGTTTCTTATGGCCAAGGAACAAAGAAAGTTAACGCTGATAAAGGATTAATAAATTATTTAATTGCTCATCGTCACACAACTCCTTTTGAAATGTGTGAAATTAAATTTCACATCAAGCTACCAATTTTTATTGCTAGGCAGTGGATTCGTCATAGAACTGCTTCGGTAAATGAATATTCTGCACGTTATTCAATTATGGAAGATGAGTTTTATATTCCAAAAGCTGAAGATTTATCTGCTCAATCTAAAATTAATCATCAAGGACGCGATGAAAGTAAAGTTCTAAATGCTGAAGAATCAAAAATAGTTTTAGAAATTCTAAAATCTGATGCTAAAAACTCATATAATCACTATCTTGAAATGATTAATCAAAACGAAAAAGGTGAGATTGTTGATGAAGATAAAGAAGGACTGGCTCGTGAGCTTGCAAGAATGAATCTTCCGATTAATTGTTATACTCAGTGGTATTGGAAAATTGATTTGCATAATTTACTTCATTTTTTAGCACTTAGAGCTGATAAACATGCTCAGTATGAGATAAGAGCATATGCTGAAGTTATGCTTGATATTGTAAAAAAATGGGTACCATTTTGCTATGAAGCTTTTGAAAAATACCGTCGTGACGGAAAAGAATTGTCAAAAGCTGCAATTGATGTAATTAAAAAAATGCTAAAAGGGGAGCAAGTTACTCAAGAAAGATCAGGTCTTAGTATTCGTGAATGGAATGAGTTATCAGATTTATTAAAATAAAGAAGTTTTGAATTATAAAAGGAGTTTTATGTCTATTGGAATTTGGGAATTATTATTAATTCTAGCAATTGTTTTTGTTCTTTTTGGAGCTGGAAAACTACCTCAAGTTATGTCTGATCTTGGAAAGGGTGTTAGAAGTCTAAAACAAGGATTGAAAGACGAACAAAATAAAGAAAAAAAATCATCTGAAGATTCTTCTGGAAACTCTAATACAAATTCTTAAACAGATTATCTTTAGTGAGCGATCAAGAAAAAATAATTACAACTCAAGTTCTCGAAGATGTCGTCAATAGAGCATCTTCCGATCGTATTTTGATCAAAGATCTTATTGACTCAATGGATTCTGTCGGCTTTGGTTTGGCAATTATGATATTTGCTTTTGGTATAATAATTCCTCTACCTCCACCATTTCCAAGTATTATTTCTATTCCATTGGTAATATTTTCAATGCAAATAGTAATGGGATATGAATCTCCTAAGTTGCCAAAAAAATTTTCCAAGCTTTCTGTAAGTAGATCAGTCCTTGCAATGCTTATAAGAAGGTCATCACCTTATATTCGCAAAGTTGAAAGAATACTAAAACCAAGACTTGGCTTTATGTCTTCACTATTAGCTGAAAGAATTATAGGCTTTTTCATTTTAATATTTTCCGTATTTATTTTAATGCCAATGCCACTTTCTAACTTTATTCCTGGACTTGGAATATTAATAATATCCTTTGGCATGTTAGGAAAAGACGGTTTAATAATTATTTTTGGAATTATGGTTGGTTTAGCTGGAATAGTAATTTCTATGGTTGCAGTTTTTTTAGGAGTTGAGGCAATTTACTATTTAAAAGACTTAATTTTTGGTTAATTTTCTTGACAGAAAATTTTTTTAATCTTTTAATTAAGACCTACTGCTTTTTTCACTTTCTCGGAAGACTCTAAGTTTTTTAAATATAATTAGATTTTTTAATCAAATTTTTTTTAATCAGAAATTACAAATCTAAAATTTGTCAGTTTTTCAGAAGTTTTAAAAATCATTTATAAGTTTTAATTTCTCTAATATCATTTTCATTTTTAGTTTCTTGTCTTTCTTAATCTCTTCTAAATTGTAATATTAACAATCAATTTTAATTAAATGTCATCTTCCACTCTGACTCTTCGCTACGGTTCAAATGCGAATCAAAATAATTCAAGTTCAAGTCAAAATTCTCAATTAAACACTCAAGTTACAGACAGTAACTCAAATACAGCAGTTGTTCCAAATAGTTCTGAGCAAACAACAAAAGGATATATTCACACTGGTAACTTAATTAGTAGAGGAAGCCAAACTAATAGTTCAAATAATTCTAAAGATGACTCAGAAGAGTATTCTGAAGAAAATGGTTCTCGTGATAATCAAGGAAGAAAATTAGCTTCTCCAGCAAGAACTTTGGAATTGAAGTCTTTAAAATCAAAATCAGCTGAAAAACTCATTGAAGTTGCAAAAGAACATGGTTTGGAAAATATTGGTGATTTTGGTAGACAAGATATAATTTATCATATTTTAAAAAATTTCTCTGATCAAAATCCAGAAAATGTTATTATTGGTGAAGGTGTGTTAGAAGTTTTACAAGATGGTTTTGGTTTTTTAAGGGCTCCTGAAACCAATTATTTTCCTGGTTCTGACGACATTTATGTTTCCCCAAGTCAAATTAAAAGATTTGGTCTTAGAACTGGCGATACTGTGAAAGGACAAATTAGGGCTCCTAAAAAAGGAGAAAGATATTTTGCTTTACTTCGTGTTAATGAAGTTAATTTTGATGCTCCAGAAAAAATTAGAAATCGTGTTTTATTTGACGATTTGACTCCGCTTTATCCTCAAAAGAAATTAGTATTAGAAGAAGATAAACCTCTTAATAATGATATTAGTACTCGCGTTATTGATATGATTTCTCCTCTTGGAAAAGGTCAAAGAGCATTGATTGTTGCTCCTCCTCGTACAGGTAAAACTTCTTTAATGCAAAATATTGCTCATGCAATTACAACAAATCACCCGGAAGTTGTGTTAATTGTACTTCTAATTGACGAAAGACCAGAAGAAGTTACAGATATGACTCGTGGTGTAAAAGGTGAAGTTGTAAGTTCTACTTTCGATGAACCAGCAACACGTCACGTTCAGCTTGCTGAGATGGTAATTGAAAAGGCTCGTCGTCTAGTTGAGGCTAAAAAAGATGTAGTAATTTTACTTGATAACATTACTCGTTTAGCACGTGCTTACAATACTGTTATTCCTTCTTCAGGAAAAGTTTTGACTGGTGGTGTTGATTCTAACGCATTGCAAAAACCGAAAAGATTCTTTGGTTCTGCCAGAAATATTGAAGAAGGTGGTTCTCTTACAATTATTGCTACAGCTTTAGTAGATACTGGTTCAAAAATGGACGAAGTTATTTTTGAAGAATTCAAAGGAACTGGTAATGCTGAGATTATGTTAGATCGTAAGATTTCCGATAAGAGAATTTTTCCAGCCATTGATATTACAAGATCTGGAACAAGAAAAGAAGAATTATTGGTTGATCGTGCAACATTATCAAAAGTTTGGATGTTAAGAAGAATTGTAAATCCTATGAACTCAGTGGAAGCTATGGAATTCTTGCTTCAAAAAATTGAGCATACTAAAACTAATGAAGAATTCTTTAAATCAATGAATTCTTAAAATTAGAAAATTAGGTAACTTACCATCTTAACAAGTACTGTCGTTCTCATTGAAGTGAAGGATCTCAAGAGGCAAGCTCTGAACAAGAAAACTCTTGAGATCTTTTTTTAAGAATTTGCAAAACAAATTCTATAGCTCAAGATGAAAGTTTCCTTTAAGTCTGCTAATAAATAATTTTGTTATAAATGAGCAAATTAAGAGTTTTAAAAACCTTCTCATTTTCATTACTTTTACTCCTTTTTTTTTCCTGCGCTTCAGAAACTAAATTATCTATTCTTGCAAGAAACGAGCAGATGATTCGTTCTCGTTCCGATTTTAATGGTTATCTTGCTTTAGAATATCTTCAACTTTCTCGTAACTTACTAAACAATAAATCAGAAAAAGATTCTGAATATTTTGCTGCTAAAGCAATTGCAGTTTCACAAAATTCTGAATATATACCAGAAAATCCATTAAATTGGAATGCTGATAAATCTCAAGTTGAAGAGATAATTGCAATGCAAAGAAGATTAGAAGATGTTATAACTCCAAGTCTAAAAAATAATTTACCAATTCAGCTTGCTCACTTGTCTTATCTTTATGATTGTTGGGCAGCAAAAGAATCTCAGCCAATATTTCGTGCTGCAGAATTAGCAAAATGTCGTGAAAGATTTTACAAATTATTAAATGAAGTTGAGTATTATGTTGAAGATTTAAGAAAAGATAAAACTCCAAAAACTGTTATTATTGAACCAGAATTTAAGAAATTTGAAATATTTTTTGATTTAAATAGCAATAAATTTAATGATAAAGCAAACAAAGATTTAATTGTAATTTTAAAATATTTGATTGATTTGCAAGGTGATTTTCGTTTGTTATTGGTTGGAAATTCTGATCGTAGCGGCAAAGAATTGTATAATCAAAATTTAGCCTTTAGAAGAGTTCAAACAGTTAAAAACTATATTATAAAAAATGGTGTCGACAGTAACTTAGTTGAAATTAGATCTTATGGTGAAGATTTTCCTGATATTTTAACTTCTGACGGAATTACGAATCAAAAAAATAGATCGGTTGGAATTTATGTTTTACGAGGTGCTAATTCATTCCAAGAATTTCCTTTGCCTTTGATTGAAAATATTATTTATAAACAAGGTGTAAAATCTGCTCGTAAAAAAAGAGGTTTGCTTAATTAAAGGCTCTAAAAATAAAACAGATCCATGAAACTTGATTTAGAAAAAAGAAAAAAAATTGTTATAAAGATAGGCTCTTCTCTTCTCGTTGAAAAAGGTGTTTTGCGTGAAAAATGGCTAAAAAAATTCGCTATTGATGTTGCTTGTTTAGTAAAAAATAATTTTCAAATTACAATTGTATCTTCTGGTGCTATTGCCTTGGGAAAAAGCTTTTTAAAAGTTGGTCAACGTAAGCTTTCTTTAGAAGAAAAACAGGCTGCAGCAGCGATTGGTCAAATTCAGTTAATGGGTTTTTACCGAGATTTTTTTGCAAAATGCAGTTTGAACGTAGCACAAATTCTTTTAACTGCTTCAGATTGTAATGATCGTGATCGTTATTTAAATTCAAAAAATACGATAGAAACTTTACTTAAAAACCAAATTCTACCAATTATTAACGAAAATGATACAGTAGCAGTTGATGAGATAAAAATTGGTGACAATGATCGTTTGGCAGCACGTGTTGCGCAAATGATTTCTGCTGATATCATGATTTTATTTTCCGATATAGACGGTCTTTATGATAAAAATCCAAGAGTTGAAAAATCGGCAAAATTAATTGAAGAAGTTTTTGAAATTACCAAAGAAGTTGAAAATATGGCTGGTGGGGCAGGTTCTTCTGTTGGAACAGGAGGAATGATTACAAAAATTCTGGCAGCGAAGATGTTGGCAAACTCTGGTTGTGACGCAGTAATTACTAATGGAGTTGAGGATAATGCTTTAAAAAAGTTAATTAATGGCCAGCAGAACTTTACAATTTTTTATAGTAAAAAAATAGCTTCTAAATCTAGAAAGAAATGGCTTTCTGGATTTTTTAACCCAAAGGGAGAAATTATAATTAATTCTTGCGCAGTTGAAGCTTTGAAAGATAAGAAAATTAGTTTACTTCCAATTGGTGCTATTGCTGTTCAAGGAAATTTTAAAAAAGGTGATGCAGTTTTTATAAAAGATGAAAAAGGAAATCATGTTGCAAGTGGAATTAGCAATTACGATATTTTGGATGTAAAAAGAATTTTAGAAAAGAAATCCACAGAAGTGAAAAAAATATTGGGTAAATCTGCTAAATCGGAGTTAGTTCATATTGATAATTTGGTGGTAATTTAAGAAGTTGAAATTTTTTTTAGTTTTCATTTTTTCTTTGAAAAATTGTGGTGTTCTTTATTCTTAGTTGTGCTGGTGCAATTCCTAAAAAATCGGTTTGAGTGAAACCATTTTGATTGAAGAATTTGAAAATTTTTTGATAGTTTCGGCGTTCTGAGTCATCTAAAATTATTATTCCATTTGGTTTTAAAGCTTCAATTACATTAAGCGCGCAATTAAATCTTTTTATTGAATCAATCACAATTATATCAAATTTCTTGCCGTAGTTTTTAGCAAAAGTTTCATAATTATTATTATCAATTCCATCATTCATTAAGGTTATTTGAACATTATTTAGTTTTTTTTCTGCTAAAAAATCTTTAACAATTTTTAACCATTTTTCATTGGTTTCAATTGATGTGACAAAAGCTGATTTTTCAGCAAAAAATAAGGTTGATGCTCCACAACCAAACTCAAATATATGCTGATCTTTGTTTGTATAATTTTTTAAGAAACTAATTGCATCATATGTCATCCAAGGCACAAAATTGCCGTTTTCATCTTGTGACAAACCGCTCAAAGAAGAATTTTGCCAGCTGATTTTATTTTTAAAGAATTGTTTTTTTATCATTAGTTTTATTTGGTAAATTGAAAATTTCACTAGAAATAAATAACTAAATTTGGTGAGATGAATTTATTATCAAACAAAGTTAATCACAAATGAAAAAAATTAGTATTGTAACTGCTTGTTATAACGAAGAAGAAAACGTTGAAGCGCTATATTTGGCAGTGAAAAAAATTTTTGAGAATAAGCTTGAAAATTACAAATATGAACATCTTTTTATTGATAATTGTTCAACAGACAGAACTGTTGAATTGTTAAGAAAAATTGCAGCTTCAGATAAAAGTGTTAAGGTAATAATTAATTCGCGAAATTTTGGTCATATACGTTCTCCTGTACATGGTCTTTTACAAGTAGAAGGTGATGCTGTAATATCTTTAGTTGCTGATTTTCAAGATCCGCCTGAACTAATTGTTGATATGGTGAAAAAGTGGGAAAGTGGTTTTGATACTGTTGTGATGGTCAAAAGTAATAGTAAGGAAAGTAAAGTTTTATTTAAGCTAAGAACTTGGTATTACAATTTACTTTCTAAGCTTTCGGAGGTGAAAATTTACAAAAATTTTACTGGTTTTGGTCTTTACAGTAAAAAAGTTATGAATGAAATCAGAAAAATACAAGATCCATATCCATTTTTTAGAGGTATTATTTCTGAAGTTGGTTATAAAGTTGCATCAATTGAATATGTTCAACCTGTAAGAGCAAAGGGATTTTCTAAAAACAGATTTTACTCACTTTATGACATAGCAATTTTGGGCATAATTTGTAATTCTAAAATTCCGCTTCGTTTAGCAGTTTTTTGTGGTGCAATATTTTCTGTTCTAAGTGCTCTGATTGGTTTTGGATATTTTGTAGCTAAGTTAATGTTTTGGAATGAAATTTCTTTAGGAATTGCACCATTGATTATTATTACTTCTTTCATGTTCTCAGTATTGCTTTTTTTTATTGGTATAATTGGTGAGTACATTGGATCTATATATACTCAAGTTTTGAATAGACCATTAGTTCACGAAAGTGAACGAATAAATTTCTAAAAATTAAATAAGTTTTTCTCATTTGTTTGATTTGAATTGATAACTAAAATAATTTACAATTTTTTAACGTTAATTATGGTTTTAATTGACAAGTTTGCCTTTCTGGCATTAGAATGATTTAAATATCACAAGCTGCAAAAAACACCAAATTTTTCACCACATTAATCTAATAAAATTTACTTAATTTAGACCTTTTTTAGGTGATGGAAAATTCCAGCAAATTTTTGCTAAATGATTTATTTATTAATTCTGATTTTTGGTCTTCAAGACTAGAAAACTTATCGCACCCAGTTGCAATAAGAATGGCTCAAGATTTAGATTTAGGAGGAATTTTAGGAATTGGTAATGCAAATAAGCCTTTTTGGAAAGGTTTTAAACATGGTGATGGTAAAAAAGATTCTAACATTGATTTTCTTCTCAGAATTAAAAAGCAGCATCCACAAAAAATTGTCCTTATTCAGATAGGTGAATTTTATGAGACTTGGGGAATTGATTCTATTTTTTTAGTAGAACATTGTGGCATCAATAGAATGGGTAGGAAAGGTCCAAGAGCAGGTATGCCAATTGCTAATATTCAACCAGTTCTTAATGATTTAACGGAAGCAGGATTTTCTATTGTTGTTTGTGAGCAAGCTGATGATATTCACAAAAAAGGTCGTAAAATTAGATTTATTTCAGAAATAATAACTCCTTCATCTCCAACCTACACTTATGGTTTGGCGATGAGCCACAAAGCGAATGTTTGTTTTGTGGAAGCACCACCAGAATTTGGATTGGCAACTAATAGTAAAGGTGTTCAGGTTGTAGAAATTAACCCAGATTTAAGAACAACTTTAATTTTAGAAGGTTTAACCCAAGAAGCGGCAATAATTCGTATAAGTAAATATAGCGGCAGGTTGAACAGAGTATTTTTGCATGATAAATTACCAAAATCTCTTTTAGAGGCTGCTAATTTGAAGTTCCATAATTTAGTAAAAATTCAGGGATATTCTTCACAATTTTTTGCAAATCGTGTTGAAGAATTAGTGAAAATTGACTTAGGTTTAGATGCAAACATTAGTTTTCTAAAAACTAAACCAGTTGGTGAAGAAAATTGTCCAAATCCACTTTATCAGCAAACAGCAGAACAAATTGGTATTTTGCCAAGAAGAGGAATTCCAGATCTTATTGAAATTATGTTACCAAAAGGAAGTCCAGCAACTTGCAAACATATTATCAGAAATATGTTGTTGAATCCTCCAGCTATAAAATATGCTAATAGTTTAAGAACAGCAATTGTTGAAATGCAATCAAATGAAAAGCAATTACCTATTTTGATTGTTTCAAATCCAGTGCGCTATATTAAGACTTTAAATAAAAATGAAGCACATCCAGAAATTTTAAAAGATCTATTTTCTTTGGCCGAAATCTTTTTGATTTTTCAAAAAAACATGCCAAAAACTTTTATAAGCAATGCTTTGAAAGTGGTTTCTTACATATCCTCAATTGAAGCAGAGCAAGATATCTTAATTAATACCAGTAATAAAATAATTGATATTTTAAATCCAATTTTGCCCAAAGATGAAGATTTATTTCATTTACCAAAAAGTGAATTAATTCCTATAAGTTTATTTGAAAGGATTGAAGAAGATTTTAGAGGCAGAATTTCTAGAAACTCTAATAGTAAAATTGCTGATCTTTATCAAAAAACTGAAATTGCTGCAAAGAAATATGAAGAATTGCTTAACACAAAATTATTATCTGCAATTGAAGATTGTAAAAGTAGTGAAACTAGAAAATTAAAACTAGCTCTTTCATATGATATACATAATCAGACAATTTGGATTTCCGGAAGTTTTGGAACAAAATATGTTGAGAAATATAACCTAATTCGTCCAGTTGATCGTTATGGAAAAGAAGTTCATGACAGATGGAGTGTTATAGAAGTTGAAGATGCATTGGAAAAATATAAAGAACTAGCTTTAAAAACTCATAACGCAATTAAAGAGGTTTTAAAAGAGGTTTCAAAAGAATTGTCTTGTTATTGTTTGCCAATAATTCATTTGGCAACATTTTCTAATTTGGCAAAGACAATTTATTTGCATATTAAAGAATGCAAACCAAAAAATTGGACAACAAATTTCAGTTTTAGTAATTCAAAAAACAATGAAATTACTTTAGAAGAATTTTTTCCTTATTGGATGAAGTTAAGTGATGCAGTTACAAACTCCATTAGTTTTGATAAAGTTTGTTTATTAACAGGTCATAATATGGCTGGAAAATCAACTTTAATTAGATCTCTTGCGGCTACAACTCTTCTTGGATCAAGTGGATTTATGTTCCCTGCTAAAAGTATAAATATATCAAATGAAATTGATGGTTGGTATGTAAGAACTGGTGCGGGTGATGATCCAGAAGCAAATCTTTCAGCTTTTGCTGTTGAAATGACTGATATAAAAGTTGCCCTGCGAGATGCGTCACAAAAAAGCTTTTTATTAATTGATGAACTTGGAAAAGGTACAGAATCAAATTCAGGTCATGCAATTGCAGCAGCTGTTTTAGAGCATTTAGCACAAAAAAATATTCGTTCAATTTTTGCAACTCATTGGCATGAAATTTTTGCAAATTCCGAAGTAAAATTAGAAAATATCCGAAAAATTAAGATGCATTGTAATGGCAATGATCCAAGCTACAAAGTGGTTGAAGGCGTTGATTTAAATTCTTCTGCTTTTTATACAGCATTGAAAGTTGGTTTAAATGAAGAGATAGTTTTAAGAGCTGAACAAATTGCCAAAAATTATGGTAGATCTGAAATTCTAAGATTAGAAGAGCCTTCTAAAGATGAATTTATTTATTCTGATAAAATAAAAAAACTGCAGTTAGTAAAAGATTTTTTGGCTTCTGTTTCTGGACAAAAAATATCACAAGTAAAAATTCTCAAAGAAAATGAAACTCCATCTTTAAGTGAAATTGGTTTTAGTGTTGTTTATGTTTTAAAAACTTCTAATAACTTTTTTTATGTTGGTGAGACGGATAATTTTGCCCATCGAGTTACAGCGCATAAAAATCGTTTGTCGGATAGTAAATGTGAGTTTTTCTATGTAACATTAAAATCAGGAAAAAGCCAAGCTCGTCAAATTGAACAACAACTTATAACAAAATTAAAAAATGAAGGTTTTCCAATGCTTTCAATTTCTGATTCTGAAAATCTTAACTTTGGGTTGGGAATCTAGTTTTTTATGAAAGATAGAGCAAGTTTCATATAATATAAAAAAATCAAATCTGATTTCTTTTATTGATAATTGTAATGAAGAAATAACTTTTTAAAATCACTAAAAAATTTTATCCAAAAGTTATAACCAATAAAAAAATAAATTATATGATTAAAGCTAAAGGAATTGCTGCTTATTCAGCAAAGTCAGAACTTGCACCTTATTCTTTCGAAAGACGCGATCCCAAAGAACATGATGTTGTTATAGATATTAAATATTGTGGAATTTGTCACTCGGACATTCATCAGGCTCGTTCTGAATGGTTTGAAGGAATTTATCCAATGGTTCCAGGACACGAAATTGCTGGTATTGTTCGTTCTATTGGTTCAAAAGTGATAAAATATAAAGTTGGCGATAAAGTTGGTGTAGGTTGTTTTGTTGACACTTGTCGTACTTGTTCAAGCTGTAAAGCTGAAATGGACAATTATTGTCTTGAAGGAATGGTGCAAACATACAATGGAGTTGAGCGTGATAGAAAAACAGTAACTCAAGGTGGATATTCAGATGTTATTGTTGTTGATGAAAATTATGTTTTAAGAATTCCAGAAACAATTTCTCTTGATAAAGCTGCTCCTCTTCTTTGTGCTGGTGTAACGCTTTATTCTCCTCTAGTTCACTGGAAAGCAGGAGTGGGGAAAAAAGTGGCAATTCTTGGTATGGGTGGACTTGGTCACATGGGTGTTAAAATTGCTGTTGCTTTGGGCGCTGAAGTTACTGTTTTAAGTCACTCAGATAAAAAGCGTGAAGATGCTTTAAAAATGGGAGCGCACAATTTTGTGGTAACTCAAGATCAACAAAATTTACAAAAATATGCCAGTTATTTTGATTTGATTATAAATACAGTTTCATCCGCTGAAATTGATATGGCACAGTTCTTTAACCTTTTAAAACTTGATGCAACTTTAGTTTCTGTTGGTGCTCCTGATAAACCTCTTTCAATTAATCCATTCCCACTAATTATGATGCGTCGTAATTATGCTGGTTCAGTAATTGGATCAATAAAGGAAACACAAGAAATGCTTGATTTTTGTGCTAAACATAACATTGCTCCAGAAATTGAGGTAATTAATCCATATTATGTTAATAAAGCTTACGAACGTGTTTTAAAAAGTGATGTGCGTTACAGATTTGTAATTGATATGTCGAAAATTTAAAAATCTCAAATAATCGAATTATTATTGTTAAACTTAAAAGAAATGCTTAGTTTGTCTAAATTAACATTATTTTTTTGTAACCTTAAATTTACTGCCACAACTTTTTGAACAAAATTTAACTTCATTCCAAGATCTTTCCCATTTCTTACGCCAAGTAAAATGTTTAAGACAATTTAAACATTTTTTACTTGGTAAATTTTGTTTTTTTATTCCTTTTGGCAATTTTTGATTAAGTAAGGTTGAAAAAAATTAATAAATTCATATTTTGTAATACAAGTAACAAGTTAAGAAGTTATATTAAAATTCTATTTTTAAGTAGAATTAGTTACCGCAAAATCAATCTAAAAATCTATGGCTAAATATCTAATAGTTGCAGCAAGCAGTTCAATTGGTCAAGTTTTAACTAAAGATTTGAAAGATCTGGGACATGAAGTTTATACAACTGCAAGAAATAATGATAAAATCGATCCAAATTTTATTTTAGATGCTACTGATTTTGCAAAAACAGAAGAAGTTTTTAAATCTATAGGTGAAATTGATGGAGTAGTTAACTTAAGCGGTTCTCTTTTGTTGAAAGGTGCGCATTTAACTTCTTTTGATGATTATAAGTCAGTTATTGATTCATCTCTAACAACGTCATTTAGTGTTGTAAGATCAGCAGCAAAATATATGAGAAATGGTGGTTCTGTGGTTTTGGTTTCTTCGGCTGCTGCAATTACTGGTTTGGCAAATCATGAAGCAATTGCTGCTGCTAAAGGTGCAGTTATTTCTTTAGCAAAGTCTGCTTCAGCAACTTATGCTACACAAAATTTAAGATTTAATGTTGTTGCTCCTGGTTTAACTGATACAAATTTGACAAAACAAATTGTTGCAAATGAAAAATCTTTAGAAGTTTCAAAAGCCATGCACGCTCTTGGAAGAATTGGTCAAGTTGAAGATATTGCATCGGCAATTAAATTTTTCTTAGATAAAAATAATAGCTGGATTACAGCTCAAGTTCTGGCTGTTGATGGTGGTTTAAGTTCAGTAAAGCCTAAAAATCGTAATTAAAATTATTTGATTAACTTATGAAAAAATATTTCAAAAAATCATTATTTATATTCTCTTTTATTATAACTTCTTGCTGTGCAGCAAAAATTAATAGTGGTGAATATCGTGGCTACGAAACGCCGGAATATAAAGTATTGAATAAGTCAGAAAATATTGAAGTAAGAATTTATGATAAGTATTTGGTTGCTGAAGTTGAAGTTGAGGGAAACAGAAAAGAATCAGTTAAAAAAGGTTTTTGGATTTTAGCAAAATACATTTTTGGTAGCAATATTGCTAAAGAAAATATTGCTATGACTTCTCCTGTGATCCAAAGCAGTTTAGAAAAAAAAGAAACAAAAAATTCTGAAAAAATTGCTATGACTTCTCCTGTTTCGCAAATTCCAAATCAGCCTCTAGATAATAATTTGGAAAAAAGTCAAAAATGGCTTGTTCAATTCAAAATGCCGAAAAAATATAGTCTGAGAAACTTACCACAACCAATAAATAATAGTATTAAGTTCAAAGAAATTAAACCTAAAAAAACTTTAGCTATTACTTTTTCTGGTCTTTGGAGCGATGAAAAGTTTTTAGAGAATCAAGAGAAAATCAATCAATTTGCTGCCAAGAATAGTTTCAAGTTAATTGGTCAGCCAATAATTTCTTACTATGACGATCCTTTAACTTTACCGTGGAACAGAAGAAACGAAATTATTTGGGAAGTTCTTCCCTAGAATAATCTAAGTATGTTTATGGTTTTTTTTAAAAGATTTTTTTGTTTCAAAATCAAAATTAGTCTTGTGGTCACACAGAATTACATCATCATATAAAGATTCTGAAATCTTTGGGAAGTCTTTATCATATTTTAGTTTTATAATTGAATTTAAAAACTACACCGATTGTGCTTTTTTAACTCTGATTCTTTTACCACCAAAATTTATGCCATGAAGATTTATTATTGCATCATTTGCTTCTTCGTCATTTGGCATTTCAACAAATCCAAAACCTTTAGATTGGCGTGTGACTTTATCCATCACTATCTCACAAGAATTAATTTTTCCGTGAGTAGAAAAAAGGCTAATCAGATCTTTAGCTTTTGCTGTACGAGGTAGGTTTAGTACGATAATATTCATTATATTTCCTTAGAAGTTTTAAAAAAAATCTAATTCATCTTATCACCTTATTTCAATAAGTCACTTAAGAGATTTGTTGGTAAGAAAAGTAGTTAAAAAAATTGTGAGTAAAAATATTTCCTTAATTTGAATTGCAGAAATTTTGAACCCTATCAAAATCTTTGCATTTAAGGGTTTGATTGGACTTTGTGAGATTTATTTGGAAAGAAAAATGGCTCAGTGAAGGCACCTTTTCGAACTTTTTCTCCAAAGTGATCTCTAGCGTTGATATATAAGGCTTCAGGACTTGGCTTTTTATTTCGAGATTTTTCAACCGCTCTAGAGGGGATACCTATATCGAACTTGGTCTCCAAAACTTTTTTGGTAAAAAACTAGTTCTTAATTATTGCCCAGATTGAAGCTATTAAAAAATTTGCCACCACATCTCTTTTTTCAAATAGAAATTTTTGAATATTTTTTAACTCAATTCTCCTTCCAGTACTTAGTATAAGAAACGATTCTCCAGAATCTTTGCCATGAAATGTGTTTATCGTTCCTAAAGTTATATACTTTTGATGGGTTAATATATTTCTGACAGTTTTATCGTTATGCGATAAAATTAAGTCATCGTTTAAATCGGATTTATACTTCTCATAAATTGAGCCAAGATTACTTGGTAAAGATCTAATTAAATCAGTAAAATAATAAGAATTTACTTCTTTGTGGCATATGCGTACCGCTGTGTTAAAATAATCAAGCGGTGCTCTAATTTTTAGAATAAAGGCCTGAAATTCATAATCTAATTTTCTTGTATAAAGATTGCCATAAGCCATCGTTTGGTTATGAATTTGTTGAGATCGTTTTCTCAGAGATTGTTCTAAAGATATCTGTAGATCATCTATTTGTTTAATATGGTAATCTGCTGAATAAATTATGTCCCGTATGCTGTGTATTTGTTCTATAAAGTTTTTCCAGTTTTCATAATCTTTTGAGTACAGGTCTCTGATTGTCTGAGAAGGCTCTGGTAAATTTTTATCTCTAATTCTGGGGTTAGCTAAGAAATTACAAATTTCCGTAAATTGTTTTTCTAATTTTAGGTCTGGTTTTACATACCAAGTTTTCTCAAATTCAAAAATATTGTCCGGTACGCTTTCCAAAATGTTTAGAAATTCTTGAGGAGGAAGTTGTCCTTCATAATTTCCGGTTTCTTTAGCTGAAGATATTTGTTGCAGGAGTTCTTTTTTTGTTAGACTGAGAAGGTTTTTTTCGTTCATTTTTTTACCTAAACAATTTCACATAACCCTCAAACACAAAATTACGATTGCGTTTTTGTCCTGTGATTTCTTTCAAAATTCCCAATTTTACAAAATCATCAATCAAACGAAGCGCGGTTGAGATGTTGATTTTAAAAAGCTTCACAACATCAGAACTATCAACCATCGGGTTTGAATAAAGATGCTGCAAAAACTCTCTCGCTATTTCTTGTTTTTTACCAAGTTTAGAAATTTTTGCTTCAGCGTCACTTCGCAATTTTATGATATTTTTGAAAGTTTGAATTGAGTTTTCCGAAGTTTGGCGCACGCCTTCCAAAAAGAATTTTAGCCACTGCACCAAATCATTATGAGTTCTAACCCGCGTCAAATTGTCGTAATAAAGCGAGCGATGTTTTTCAAAAAAATCCGACAAATAAAGTGTTGGCTTTGTCAGCAAATTATTGCTCACCAAATAAAGCGTAATCAACAAACGACCAATTCGACCATTGCCATCAAGAAATGGGTGAATGGTTTCGAATTGATAATGTGCAATGCTAATTTTTATTAATTGTGGAATTGCTAAATTTTCGTTGTGCAGAAACTTTTCCAAATCAGCCATTAAATCAGCAACGGAAGTTTCGTGCGGCGGAATAAAAACCGCGTCACGCAAACTTGCGCCGCCAATCCAATTTTGGCTTTTGCGAAATTCTCCGGGAGTTTTGCGATTTCCTCGAACACCTTGCATCAAGCTTTTGTGCGCTTGTTTTAGCAAACGATTGCTCAGCGGAAGTTTATCCAAGGCTTTAATTGATTGATTCATCGCCTCGACATAGTTGTGCACCTCAAGCCAATCATCTTTTTTTTCTGCTTCGATATATTCTTCCTTTTGCACCGCATCATCAATGTTGGTCTGCGTTCCTTCAATTCTGCTGCTCTTCGTTCCTTCTTTCAAAATGTGCATCTTGATGAAGAAATCGACATCGGGAATTAACTGTGAAAAAGCATTTAACTCGCCAAGTTTAATATCTGCCTGACTCAAAAGCAGTTGTAGTTCGGCGTTGTCCACCAGCCACTCTGTGTTTATAAAATTCGGCTCAAAACTTTTATACTGATAACGCTGAACCAACTTGCCTGATTTGAAATTAGTAATACTCATAAATTGTTTAAAAATTGATTTATAGCAACTATAAATATAATTACTTGTATTTCAAGTAGTTTTATGCAATTATTGTCATATAAAATTGCACATGAAGAAAACTAACCAACTAATTACAATAAAAGAATGCAGGGTACAATAAATCACGGACCTAAAAAAATTGAGTCAAAGCAGCAATGTATATATTGTGGAAAGAGAGATGTAGAGCTTACAGATGAGCATATAGTTCCATATTTTATATCTGGTGACAAAGGTCATATTTTATTAAAGTCGAGCTGCAAAGAATGCGCAAAAATTACTTCGAAATTTGAAAGGGATGTTGCTAAAGGATTATGGGATGATGCAAGGAGCGCTTATAATGCTCCATCAAGAAGAATGAAGAAAAGACCAAAATATGTATATCTCGATGACCAAATTAACTTGGGTGGTAAGTTAAAAATTCCTTATGAGGAATATCCTGCACTAATGATTTTTTATAAGATGCATATAGCTGGGCTTTTGATGGGGTACAATAGGCACCTTGATACTTCTAATACTTGGCAATTTATTGCCGTAACTGATCAGAAAAAAACGGAGGATTTTGAAAAAAAATATCCCGGACAATTAACCGCTAAAATTAGATTTAATCACGATAGTTACGCAAGATTTATAATTAAGATGGGATACTGCCAAGTAATGACATCTCTAGATCCAGGAGATTTTAGACCTATTTGCTTGCCTTATATTTTTGGCAATGAAAGTAACTGTTCGTTTGTTCTTGGCAGCAAGCCAACAATTGATGAACCAACTCCTCACCTTGGATATAATTTAAGAACTATAAGTTGCGGAACCTCAGATTACCTGCTTATTGTAGCGGAAGTGAGAATTGTTGCTAACAATCATACTCCAACCTACCACGTGGTAGTGGGAGATGTAAAAGGTGAAGATAAGGTAAATTACGTTAGAGCAAAACTTGATGGTCCTGATGACTTTTCAGTAACATATACATCTGTGCCGCAAGCAATTAAAAGTGATGAGTATTATTGGATGCCAAGAGTTTGGCCACTGAACAACTTATAGTACGATCAAAACTTGTGCAGCCTTATATTGTTTTCTTGTAGAGCAATTTATCTCCAAATCTCCACCGCTACTGAGCTTTAAGCAAGTCTACAGAATAAACATTTCAGAGAAATTTTCTTAAAAAAAGAAGATCAAAAAATTCTCAACTTCGGTATTTTTTAGCATAAATTTCAGCCTTAGGCCATTTGATTATAACCTCCAAAGCCAAATGGTAGAAACGTTCTGGAAGTATTGAATTTATTGATTGGAAAGCAATGTGTAAGGCGAACAGGAGATAAATTCGAACCCCTAGCGCCTATAAATGAAAAAACGTCTGGAGCCTTGCGGCTGTAGGGCTGAAAAAGATGTGGCTCTTGGGAGGGATTAACACTATAGGGCTTTAAGCCTTGTAATTATTGATTTTGTTTGATGTGGCAATCTCCATATACCCCCATTTATACCCCCAAAGTTTATTTTCTAAAAACTTTCTTAGTTAAATTATTCTTTCAAAAATCCCAACCACTTTAAATTTTTGCAAATCATCATCTTTCAGCTCAATATTTCTATAATTAGAGTCATTTGATCTTGGTTTTAATATAATTGACTGATGCTGCCATCCGTTTTCATCTTCATATTTGATGCTTTGATATTCTTTTATCGTATAACAAGATCCAAAATCAGAATCTTTGATATTTAAACTTTCAACCAAAACAATTTTACCATTTCTACTGCCTCCAGAATCTTTTCTAAAAAGGCAATAAGAGCCATTTTGAATTATTTTATTCATTGATTCACCTATTATCTTACAAACAAACAAATCTTCACTTATTTTAATATTATCTGGAGCTTTAATCCATTTTACATCATCTACATTTTGCAACTCGCTAAATCTTCCTGCACTAACTCTTAGATCATAAAATGGAATTGAATTTATGAAGGGTTTTATATTATGTGTTAGAAAAACAATATTAGGTATAACAATTGCGCTGTGAAATTTGTTAATAAAAGATTCGAAATATTTTTTTAGATTTGGATCGCAGGCATAAATATAAGTTCCTTTTATACCTCTTAACATTATCGTTTTATATATGTTAATTATATAATTTTTTAGATCTTGAGGATCTTTTATTGAATTTTTACCATTTTTATCGCGGTAATTTTCTGGTTTAATAATAATTTTATTACTGATTGGATCATATGAAATCTCGTTACCGAATATAATTCCGCAATAATTTAAATCATAACCTTGCACGGTATGAATACATCCAACTTCATTTATCGAATTTTTCGAGTTTATCCAATCTTCGGCAACACTATTCCACTTTAATTCACAATCGCCAATTTTAATGTCTTTTAAACTATCATCGTTTTTTGATATCCATTCCCAAGAAAAGCCTGCTATAATTCTTGATAAACCATATTTATTATTTTTAGTTTTTATCTCTTTAATCATTTCTTCTAAGTTATCGAATAACAATAAGCTGTAGTTTGTATGGTTGAACTTTGAGTTGTGAGATAAATTATTTTTTAGTAAAGAATCAATGAATTGCACATAATCATTTCCTGCTTTAACTCTGAACTGTGATTTTAATTTTAGTATATTGTTGCTATTAATTAAGCTTCTAAATCTTTCTGAAGTTATGTCAGTTGGTTTGATTGATTGATTTTCATCATAAAATAAAATGGTGTTTTTTGATTGTTTCAATATCCAATCTAGTTCTGTTGCTGACTCCGATTTAAATCCTAGTTTTTTACAAGTATCGTCAAAAGATTTATAATTTGTGAGATTAACTCTTCTTCTCAATCGGTGTGATTCATCAACAACCAGCAAATCATATTTGTTTTTAGAAACCTCAGATGGTCCAATTACCATACTTTGATTTAAACCTTTTACATTCTTAAAAGTTTTTTTTAGAGTTTTTCTAAAAGATGCCATAGGAACAACCAATCCCATTTTTATATCTGGATATTTTGTCCTAATTTCTTTAACAAGATCTATAATTTTTTCTTCTGAAGTGCCAAATTCTTTAAAACTAAAATCTTCTATGTCTGAAGATAATAACTTGAATAAAAAAACAGCGAGGATTGATTTTCCAGTGCCAGCTCCACCTTCAACAATAATTCTTTTTGAGTCATTTTTGGTGAGTTGGTTTAATATTTCCAGAAGACTGTTTGTTTGATCTTTGTTAAGACTTTTATATGGTGAATATTTAAAAATGTCAGAATTTTCAATATCTTCAATTGATCTTTTTACAACGCCTTTCGATCTTAATTGATCCCATATTGATTTAAATATTTCCCAATAAATTTCCTTTTTTTGATAGTAATTGTGATTTGCTAAACCTAGATTGCCGTTCAACAATTTAAAGCCATCTTCGCCAGATATATATTTGATTAAATTGGATTCTATATCAAGAGTTGCCGACTTATTAAATTTACTGCTTGTTATGATGTTAACTGAATCCAGTTCTTTTTTAAATTCATTTTTTAGATGTGTGTTCATTCTTGCAATTACATCCGTGGTTTCTCCCACATATGCAATTTTTTTATCATCATTTTTATTGTCGCCTTCTATAATATATACAAGTGGCCATAAATTTTGGGCAAAATAATTATCTTGTAAACTATGAGTGATATTTTCTGTAAAATCATATTTAACTATTTCAAGTTCAGAATAATTCATAGTTGATTGTATTTTTTATTACTTCCTTTTGCCTTCTCTATTGGGTATTTTTGGTTATTCTTTGTGATTTTATCAGTAATAATTTTTCCGACATCTAATTCATACCTTTCTGCAAGAAGTAGTGCATAACAAAATATATCAGCTAACTCTTCTTTTACTTTTTCTAAATCTGCTTCTTTTGACGACTTCCATAAAAAATTTTCCAGAAGCTCTGATGATTCTATGTTAATAGCAATGGCTAAGTCTTTTGGATTATGAAATTTTTCCCAATCTCTTTCATCTCTAAATTCCACTAATTTTTTAGTTAGCTTATTAATTTCACTCATTTTTAGACATTTTTTAATTTTTGAAAATTTACAAAAAACCTAACCCAACCCACAAAAAAATCAATTTTAATAACAATTTCCAAGAAGTTTTTTTTAAAACTACCCAATAAAACACCCGCCTTGATTTAAATTCTTAATTCCTGCAATCAATTCAAACTGCCTGTGCGTGTTAATATTTCCATAATCATCAAGGGTGGTGCTTATTTTGCTGTGTCCTAAATTTTGGCTCCAAGCTTGAAATTGTTCTATGGTGCAACTTTTTTTACCAAGCAGGCTTAAAGTGTCTCTAAAAGAATGTGGATTGAAATAAGGCAAGCCAGCATTTTCAAAGGCAAATTTAAAAATCTCTCTAACTTGTGTGGTTGTTTTCCAAAAAATTGGCTCTAATCCTTGGGCTTCAAAAGCAAAATCTTGGTTATGTGCCAACTTAGTTTTTGGAAATAGGGGGTGGTTGTCATTGTAAAATTTTACTTCTTTTAAAAACTTCACCCAATCAATAACAATTTGTTCAATATCTTGTCCAATTGGAAAAAACCTAGTGTAAATTAGCTTGCCAAATTTGGTTTTTACGCCGTCTTTTGGGTCTTGTGCAATTGATTTTGTGTAAAGATCTAAATGCTTAATTCTAAGGCTTATAATGGCTGAATCTCTTGCTCCTGTTAAAATTGTGAAAGCAATTAAAGCTTGATTGCGTTTTTCAATTTCTGTGGTTGATGGCATTTCAAAAATAACTTTTCTAATTTGCTCTAAGCTTGGTGAGTTTTTAAATCTTTTAGCTTTGGCAATTGCAATGTCATTTTCTTGCATATTGAAATAATCAATTTCAGTGATTTTAATTTTTTCAAAGCCAGTTTGATCACGAAGCCAAGTAAAAAAATGTTTTAGGTTGGTTGAAATATGCAACAAAGTTGATTTACTCATGGCATCGCCTTTTCTTTTAGTTTTTTGCTTTGCTAAATGTTTTTTAAAACCCACTGCTTGTTCTTTTCTAAAAGTTGCAAAATCTTTAAATTTTGTATATTCTTCAAAACGAGAAATTGAACTTCTAACTTGGTCTAAAGTTTTATCATTTCTGCCTTTTGATTCCTTCAAATAGTCATAATAATTTTTCTTAATTCTTTCATTTTTTGCGTTGTATTTTGTCATAGTTATTTTTCTTTAATTTAAATCACAATTAGCGGTGCTTTTAGAACATTCTATTAAGTGTTGATTATGCACCTTGCTAACATCAAAGGTTTTTTTAACTTGAGAAAGATTTTTAAGCTTAAAACCTTTGTTAATTTTGCTATCGCAAACACTACATAAACCTTGCAAATTTAGCCTGTTTTTAGCCATCACAATAATATCAACAAGATTGCCAAAAGGCTTTTGTGGTTTTTGGCATTTCATACAAAAAAGCTCGTTATCTTGGCATTTTGATTTTTTGGAATTTTGCTTTTGAAATAAAAATTCTTTTAAATCTGAGCCGTGAATTAAATAAGGCTTTTTACCATCAACAGTTTTTAAGCCTTGTTTAATCCAGTTAAGAGCGGTGTTTTTAGAAACGCCAAAATCTTCACAAATATCTGATATTGAATAAGTGTAATTTTGCTTTATGCGGACAAGATTAATTTTTCTTTTCATAAGCAAGAGCCATTAATCTTTTGTGGTTTTTGAATAGCTTTCTATTAGGTTTTTAATGTCTTCAACCTTCCAAGCAGTTGTTCTTTCACCAATTTTAACTGGTTTGGGAAAGCGTCCATCTTTTACACCTTCCCACCAAGTTGATTTTCCAACGGGAATAATTTTTAGAATTGTTTTAATTCTAACAAATCCAATTTCTGGTAATAAGTCTGTGTGTTGCATTTTTAATCCAATTTAGCGGTTAATAATAATTTACTCTGTGCAGAATAAGTCGCTATTGGAATAGAGTTTTGTTTACTTAAAAGGAGGATTGAATTTGAATTTTTAGTTTGAATCTTCCATTTTTTTTCTTTTTCTAAAAGAATTATGAACTTCTTTGGTTATTTTAGCTATATAGTCAGCATCATAAATAATTTTTTCATTATCTCCAAATATAACTGATATTAAGTTGCCAATTTCTTTGTTGAATGGCTTATCATAAATTCTAAGGAATAAAACTTTTAGTTTTTTTGCCCACAAAATAGCCTCAGAGTTTTCTGTAGAATTTTTTCTTGAGATTGGATTTTCTATTTTTGCCATAAATTCATTTCTTTTTCTTTCTTTCTCGCCATTGGCAACTAATTGACTAAGTCTTGATGTGTATTTTTCTAAATCATCCATGAATTGATAGTGCTCAGTTTCTCCAATATATTCATCTTTGTTCCAATCTTCAAAATCAAATTCAGTTGTGTAAGAGCTATAAGTTCCTTTTAAAGTTTTAATTAGATTTTGACACTCTCTCAATGCTAAAGTTGCATTTTCAAGTTTATTTAATTCTGAGCGGAATAATACATCTATAAAACCAAAATTATTATTGTTTATATATGCTTTTTTTGCAAATTTATTAATTTTTTCTGAATCAAAATTTGAAATATCTATTCCTCTATAAAAAGTAAACAAATTCTCAATATTCCAAATTAACCTAAAAGTTTTGTCAGGATTTATTTTTACTAACTTTTTCCAAAAATTCTTTAATATTTCTTCGTGAAATAAACCATAAATAAACCTTTTACCTCTTCTTACTGAATCTTCTATATTATCTTTTTTGTAGGGAATTATTGAATTTCTAAGTTCTTTATTTCGTTTAGAAAAACTTTCTTCTTGATTAAACTCTGAGTCTAAAATTTCTTTTGGAAGCCATGTAGGTAGATTTTTGGCTTCAAGTGGTATTTTGGATATTTTATCAATAAATTTTTGCATTATTAACTTCCTTTTTTATCCAAATAATCCGCCCACCATTGCATCATGCTATGGCGTTCTTTTAAATATTGTGCGTGGTTGTAGGTTGCTCTTACTTTATCTCTTTCACCATGTGCAAGCTGGCGTTCAATGTGATCACAGTTAAAACCATGTTCATTTAATATTGTTGAAAAAACTGCTCTAAATCCGTGAGTGGTGGTTTTTGATTTATAGCCAAGACGATAAATAACACCAAGCAAGGTGTTTTCACTCATAAATTTATTTGGGTTTTGATGGCTTGGAAAAACAAATTCACGATTGCCAGTAATTTTTTGCATCTCTTTTAAAATTGCCAAAGATTGCTTTGAAAGTGGCACAATGTGTTTTTCGCCCATTTTCATACGCTCGGCAGGAATGTGCCATTCTTTCTTAGCGAAATCTATTTCTTCCCATCTTGCACCACGAATTTCAATTGTTCTAACGGCAGTTAAAATAATTAATTTAAAAGCCAGTTTGGTTTGATGTTCACCACTATATTTTTCTAAAGATTTTAAGAATTTTGGTAATTCTTTTTCTTCTAATTTGGCGTGGTTAGTAATTTTTTTAACAGTTAAAGCACCTTTTAAATCTGCTGAAATGTCTCTTTCGGCTCTGCTGGTGGCAATTGCATATCTAAAAATTTGTCCAGAAGTTTGCAAAGCTCTTTTAGCAATATCAAAAGCACCTTTCTTTTCTATTTTTTGAATGGCGTGCAATAATTCAGAAGCTTTTATTTGGTCAATAGGGCGGTTGCCAATTTCATTGAATAAGTTTTGTTCTAATCTTCTAATAATATAAGAAGCGTGGCGTGGTTTCCATTTGGCTTTATTTTTTTCAAACCACTCATAAGCAATATTTTGAAAAGAATTTTCGGCGTTAATTATATTCTGTAATTTTTGATCTTGTTTTTCTTGTGAAGGGTCAAGTCCATCTGCAATTTGTTTTTTTGCTTCAAATCTTTTTTCTCGTGCTTCTGAAAGTGAAACGGTGGGGTAAGTGCCAAGTGCTAAAGTTTTTTCTTTTCCTGCAAAACGATATTTAAGCCTCCAATATTTACCACCTGTGTTAGTTATCAGCAAATACATACCTTCACCATCAGCAAGTTTATATGGCTTATCTTTTGCTTTGGCGTTTTTAACTTTAATATCTGTGAGTGGCATAATTTAAATAGTTAAATTTATACCCCCAAAAATACCCCCAATACCCCCAAAATGTCAATAAATTGTGTTAGACTTGGTTGGACAAAAACCCTATTTGAGGCTTGATATTTAAGGGTTTGATTGGACTTTATGAGATTTGTTTGGAAAGAAAAATGGCTCCGCGTTGTGTACATGTTCCGAACTGAGAGGTATGATCAGGTGATGAATTTTTCAAAATATTCGGCGGTTGTGGGTGTATGATGTCTTAAGCTGCGAGCAAAATTAAGAGCCAGACTTCTTAAATATTTTCTTAAGCTCGCTGATTTTTTGTTTCTTGTCTATCTCATCGCTTGCCTGAAAAGCTTTGGTAACGCATGAATCCAGATAAGTTTCCATTATGTTTGATTCAACTGATTTGATACTTCCGCGAATACTGCTAAGCAACGCCAATATTTCTGTGCAATAGCGTCTTTCCTCAATCATTTTTTTCACACCTTCAAGCTGACCGATGGCGCGGTTGATATGCCTTATTTCTTCTCCGTGATAAGGAAACTTAGATGTTTCTTCGCAGCAATTCTCTTCTTTAGATTTTTTTACCATAGTTCACTCAAAATTAGTTGACTTAATTGTTAATAGCCTATAACCCTATGGGCTATCAATTTAAAGTCAAATATAAATTTTATGCAAAACTGTTGTCATCATTCTCATCACAATTACGGCCATAAACATAAAGCACTAGAAGAGCATAAACCATCAAACCTAGATCAGGTTTATACTTGTCCGATGCATCCGCAAATTAAGCAAAAAGGAGCGGGAAGTTGCCCGATTTGTGGCATGGCTTTGGAGCCTATGATTTCTGCAAATGATGATCATTTTGATGAAGAGATAGGTGATTTGAAAAAGCGTTTTTGGTTTTCACTTATTCTGACTTTGCCGGTTTTCTTTTTAGAGATGGGTGGACATTTCTTTGAATTTATTAGCGCCGGAATCTCGCAGATGGTTCAGATGGTTTTATCTTTCGTTGTGGTTTTCGTTTGTGGCTGGCCGTTTTTTGTTAAGGCATATAGCTCGGTAAAAAGCCTTCTTCCAAACATGTTCACGCTGATTGCTCTAGGAACAGGTGTGGCGTGGATTTATAGCTTTATTGCAGTTTTATTCTCTCAAATTTTTCCGCCAGAATTTCTAAGTGAAGAAGGCCATATTGCAGTTTATTTTGAATCAGCGGCAATCATCACAGCTTTGGTTTTGCTTGGTCAGGTTCTTGAGGTTAAGGCACGTAAAAACACCTCTGGCGCAATTTCTGCGCTATTAAAACTCACCCCGACAATTGCTCATCGTATCACTAAAAATGGTGAAGAAGAAATTGGCATTGAGCAAATTCAAATTGGTGATTTGTTGCGCGTTCGTCCCGGTGAAAAGATTCCAACTGATGGAGAAATCATTGAAGGCACAAGTAATATTGATGAATCAATGATTACCGGCGAATCAATGCCGGTCAAAAAACAGGTGGGTGATAAAGCGATTGGAGCGACAATCAATCAAGATGGCAGTTTTGTGATGAAGGTTCTGCAAGTTGGTGAAAATACGATGCTAAATCAAATCATCAAAATGGTCAGTGAAGCTAAGCAAGGTCAAACCAAAATTCAGAAATTGGCTGATAAAGTTGCCGCATGGTTTGTGCCTTTAGTCATCGCGATTTCAATTTTGACATTTATTGGCTGGGTGGTTTTTGCTGGTAATCCGGCTCATGGCTTAGTTGCTGCGGTTTCGGTTTTGATTATTGCCTGTCCTTGTGCGCTTGGTCTTGCAACTCCAATGTCAATAATTGTGGCACTTGGCAAAGGTGCGGCAAATGGTGTGTTGGTTAAAAATGCGGAAAGCCTTGAGAGGATGGAAAAAGTTGAAGTGATTGTGGTTGATAAAACAGGAACTTTGACCGAAGGAAAACCACGCTTAACCAAAATTATTCCAGCCAAAGATTTTGCTGAAAAAGAAATTCTGCAATTTGCTGCAAGCCTAGAGCATCAAAGTGAACATCCTCTTGCCAAAGCAATCACTAATCACGCTAAAGAAAATCAAATTACTTTTCTTGAAGCAAAAAACTTCAACACTCCAATTGGCAAAGGCGTTTTAGGTGAAGTTGAAAACAAAAAAGTTCTTATCGGAAATCTCAAGTTCATGGCAGAAAATTCGGTTGATTGCACCGAGCTGAAAGCAAAAGCTGAAGAGTTAAAAGAAGGTGGAGCGACAGTAATTTTTATTAGCATCAATCAGAAACTTGCCGGTTTGTTTGTTATTGAGGATGCACTAAAATCAACCACTCCGACAGCGGTAAAAGATCTGCAAAAACTAGGCTTAAGAATTGTTATGCTTACGGGAGACAGCAAAAAAACTGCTGAGAAAGTCGCAAAGCAATTGGGAATCACAGAAGTCTTTGCCGAAGTTTTACCGCAAGAAAAAAGCCAAATTGTTTCCAAGTTAAAATCTGAAGGAAAAGCGGTGGCGATGGTTGGTGATGGTATTAATGATGCTCCGGCCTTAGCAATGGCAGATGTTGGAATTGCGGTTGCAAATGGAACTGATGTAGCAATTGAAAGTGCCGGAATTGTCTTGCTTCATGGTGACTTAGCTAAGCTGGTCAAAGCTTTATATCTCTCAAAGAAAACCATGCATAACATCAAAGAAAACCTCTTTTTTGCTTTTGGCTATAATGCTTTAGGAATTCCTTTAGCCACTGGCTTATTTGGCTTTGGTTTAAGCCCAATCATTGCGGCAGCAGCGATGTCCTTGAGTTCAGTTTCAGTAATTGCTAATTCATTACGCTTAAAAACAATTAAAATTTAGAATGCAAAAATTTTTCCTAATTTTTTTACTGCTTTTCTCTACTCCCGTTCTAGCAAAAACCTATGATCTTGAGATCAAGAAACAGAATGTTTTTATCACCGGCAAGGCAGTTGAAGCAATTACCATCAATGACGGAATCCCCGGCCCGACTCTTTATTGGCAAGAAGGTGAAGACGTGGTGATTCACGTCAAAAACTCGATGGATGAAACCACCTCAATTCACTGGCATGGCATTTTGCTTGATGGCTCAATGGATGGAGTGCCTGGCTTAAATGGCTTTCATGGAATTGCGCCGCACACAACCTTTACTTATAAATTTAAAGTAAGGCAGAGAGGAACTTATTGGTATCACTCGCATTCAAACTTGCAGGAACAGCAAGGTGTTTACGGTTCTATTGTAATTGCACCGAAAGAGAAAACTGCTGATCGCGAATATGTGATTCTGCTTTCCGACTTCACCGAAGAAAATCCAAACACGATTTTAAACAATCTCAAAATTGATTCCGGCTATTATAACTATAACAAGCGCACAGTTTTTACCTTCTTTTCTGACATCAAGAAAAACGGATTTTCTACTACCTTAAAAGATTACATGGATTGGGGTGAAATGCGCATGGATCCCACAGATTTAGCCGATGTCACGCGCTACCATTTTTTGACCAACGGCAAAACTCCAGAGCAGAATTGGACAGGAATTTTTAAGAAAGGTGAGAAAGTAAAATTGAGATTCATCAACGCTTCAGCAATGACGATTTACGACATCTCGATTCCGGGGCTTAAAATGAAATTCGTTGAAGCAGATGGTCAGCAAATCAAACCTATTAATGCCGATGAATTCAGAATGGGCGTTGCTGAAACTTATGATGTGATTGTCGAGCCTAAGGAAAATAAAGCTTACACAATTTTCGCTGAAAGCCTTGATCGCACCGGCTATGCTAGAGGAACTTTAGCTCCGAAATTAGGAATGGAAGGCAAGATTCCATCAATGCGTCCAAGAGCAGTTTTGACAATGGCAGATATGGCAATGGGTGGAATGGATCATGGCACAATGCAGCACGGCATGGATCATGATATGAGCGATATGAATATGGATGATATGAAAAGCGGTTGGGCTGATCGTGGGACTCCTGCCGGAAATAAAGCTTTGGAATATTCCGATCTATCTTCACTTCATCCCCAAAAAGATTTGCGCCAACCGGTTCGGGAAATTGAATTCAAGTTTGGTGGTAGCATGAACCGCTATATCTGGACAATTAACGGCGAGAAGTTTCCAAAACCATTTCATCTAAAGTTTGGTGAGCGCGTGCGGTTGAAATTCACCAACGAAACCATGATGGCTCATCCAATCCACTTACACGGCATGTTTATGCAATTGGAAAATGGTCAACCTATGAAATGGATGCCAAACAAACACACAGTTATAGTTCCTCCGGCGCAAACTGTTTCCTTGCTTTTAACTGCTGATGAAGCCGGTGAATGGGCATTTCACTGCCATCTCTTGCTTCATATGGCAAGCGGTATGATGACCTCTGTCACCGTTGAAAAAGGAGGTAGATAGTGAAACTTTTTCTTAAACTTAGTTTAGTATTTTTTTTCATCAGCCAAGTTGCATTGGCTGAAGGCGCGAAAGAAGGAATGAATCATGGCGATGATCACAATCAGATTTTTCATGCTTTCACATTAGAAGGTGATGTCGGAGAGGCGCGTGATGGAAGATCAAAAGGCTTTGATCTTTCCGGCTGGGTTGGTGGTGATTACAACCGTTTATGGATTAACAGTGAAAAACAAAACTACGGCCACTTCGAGGAAAAGTTTGAAGCGCAAGCACTATACAGCCGCAACATCGCTCAATTCTGGGACGCTCAAGCCGGAATCGCTCATGATTTCAGCACTGATTTCACTTCGCAAAATGTAAATTATTTTGTGGTTGGTTTGGAAGGATTAGCGCAATATTCATTTGAAACCAGAGCGCAGATTTTTTTAAGCGATCAAGGAAATTACAGCGCAAGACTAAAGCAAGAAGTTGATGTTTTTCTCACGCAAAAATTGATCATGCAGCCTTACATTGAAGCAGAACTTTTTGCCCAAGATGTAGAAAAGTTGGAAGTAAGAAAAGGATTATCCGATTTTGAAATCGGTGTTGCCACCCGTTATGAAATCAGTCGTAAATTCGCACCTTATTTTGCCTTGCGCTATCACGCCAAAACATTTGGAACCGCTGATTTGGCAAGAGAGCTTGGTGAAAGAGTAGACAATTTTATTGCTGCGGTTGGTATTAGATTAAGATTTTAAAAACTATTATGATGATTCCAGCAAATATAAGTTCAGATATTGTGATAAGATTTTGTGAAGGTATTTCACAAAGTAATTTGCTGCCAGTTCCGCTTCGTCCCTTGGCAAATAAACCTATAAATGAATGCTTCTCAATTGTGCCGGAATACATTGAAAAGCATGGCGGCTCACAGGTGATAGGATGGGCAATTTGGGAGTGGCCAGGAGTTTTGCTGGAAGCAGAATTTCACTGTGTTTGGAAGAGCCCTAGTGGTGAGTTAGTTGATCTATCTCCAAAACCTTTTACAGACATTTCCCACATTTCGTTTCTGCCGGACTTAAAAGCAAAATATGATGGTCGTCAGGTTAATAACAGAAGGAGACCGCTTACTGACAGTTTGTTAGTGAGGCGATTTATTGATGCTTGCAATCAACTACACCTAGAATTGAACAAAGGTGATTTAGCTGATTATTATGGTGCAGTTGAGCTATCCGACAAAGGAACCAAAATTTATAACAACGTAAATAACCTGCGTCAAAAGATCATGGAAAAATATGGTGATGGGACAAAGTAGATTTACTGCAACACAACTCTAATCAGCTTTTCTACCAGCTCTTCCCCCGATAATTTCTTCAGTTTTGCCAAATGCTCTAAGAGCCGGTAATCTTCATTATTTTCTAGCGTTGGTAATCCAATCTTTTCTCCAACATCATCCACCGAAAAGAAGCTTATAATTTTCAAATCCAAAGCCAGAGCAACTAGAATTAACCTATCAACCGTTATTCTATTCTCGCCGATTTCATATTTAAAAAGTTGCTGCGGGCACACACCGATTCTGAAGGCTAAATCTTCCCGGCTCATCCCCTTCTTTTTTCTCAAAAGGAAAATTCTCTTACCAATTTTTTCTATTAGTTCTGCTGTGTTGGTTGAATAAAGTTCGGTCATGAATCTTACCTTTTTTAGATAAAAAATTAGCTTGTAAGTTTTGCCTATCTAAGGTAGAAATTTCCGTAAATTTGCTAACTTTTAGGCAAAAAAATCGGTTCACCTTTCGGCGTGATAGAGCTGGTTTAAAAAATTAACTAAAAAGTACGCTAACGGTATTAAAACATACTGTCAAGTATAATATTTATCTATAAAGTATATTTTATGATCTCAAGTTTACACATCAAACTAGCAAGGACTGCGTTAGGTTTAACCCAAGAACAGGTTGCAGAAAAATCGACCGTTTCTCTACCTACAATTAAAAAAATTGAGACCACCAATCCAAATGATGAAATCAAAAGCAATCGCAGCACTATCGCTGCTTTGATGAAGTTTTTTGAAGATAGCGGAGTTGAGTTTATTGAGGAAAAAGATTTGGTTGGAGTGAAGGTTGGTAAGAAGGTAATTAAACAAAGGTTTTAAGGTGGTAAAATGGTGTAATTAAAGGCCGTAAAAACAAAAAAGATGTAATGAAAACCAGCAAACCAAAATACTTCTCAGATCAATTCCAAATCGAAAAAGCCCAACTTAAAGAACTTGGTGTTTTTGATCCAATTTTAAATGTTGATTCAAGGCTATTCATTGAACCGGTTTTGCTGCAATACAGTTCTTCAGACATTATCAGAAATTCATTTCTAACATATCGCCAAAGATTCACAAAAATATTTGATGCTTTATCAGCCTGTGAAAGAGAAGGAGATTTTTATTGGACTATTGCTGAGCAATTAGTGCGGTTTCCAGAATATAAATACACCTGCATTGGCTATGGGAAAACAATTGATGGCAGAGGGTCAGAAAAAGAGTTTAATAGAAAAATCCTAGAGGCTCTGCATATAGCAATCAAAAAGTGCAAAGATTATCCAGATTTGTTTTTGTTTGCCCCATACTTAGGAAAAGGAATCGGAGGGGATAGGGTTAGTGATATGGTGCAGAATATTATTGATGAGGAGGTTTGTGATTATACTGCGGATGTAATGCAAAAGCTGTCTTTAGTTGGTGATACAAATTATTTTTCAATCAACCTACAGCGTCGTTATAGGTTAATTAGAAATCCGCTTTCAAATCAGGTAATAAAACTACTTCCAACAGATATTCTCAGAGACATTACGGTGTCGGACAAAGCGGCAGATATATGCGATGAAATTCTACAGCATAATCATGAAATTCGAGTTGTAGCCAATCGCAGCATTGGGGATGTATTTTTTGAAGCTAATAAAGCCGACAGAAAGAAGAGGATATTGGATCAAATTTTGTTGGACGATGAGCTATTTATAAAAGTTCTTCAAGCCATTAAAGATTATAATGTTACTCAGTATGACCTAGAAAACGACCCTAAAGGACTTCATAGATGGTTAAAGGATGTAAAAGAGCTTCTATCAAAAACCAAGCTTTTCAAAGTTGGTTCTAGGTCGGGTAGTTATGAAGCGGTGGTAAACTCTATCGGATCGGTCATAGGCAATTTTAAATCAGCAACAGAAGATGAAGGTTATTGGAGTTTGTTTTGGACAAAAGTCGGTGATAAAGATTTCCGGCATGCTTCTGAATCTTATTCACAGTCGATGTTCTCTTATCTCTGCTTATCTTCCCTCAAGTCAGACGAAGTTAAAGTAAGTAATCTTTACAAAGGAAATGAGACCATAACCAAAATAATATTTGAGGGCAAAAATATTTTTGTCCATGTTAAGCACAGCGACAATACCCAGTTAAAATCCGGCTACGAAAAGGTTTTGGAAGAAGCTAAAAAATCTCCTTCAGATAAGCACCTTTATCTGATCGTAAACTTTAAGGAAGAAAACACGAAGCAGCTAAACGAAGTTAAGATAATCGAAAATGAGATGTGTAAAATTTACCATATCAACGCTGCCATACAGGCGAATGTAGATAATGTTAGGATGATAAGTTTTGATGGTCTTGATATATCAAAGCTAAACAGAGATAGGCAGAAATTTGTTCAGGGTGCAAAAATCAGACATGAGAAAACCGATACCATCAAACACCATGTAATTAAGCCAATTTTTACAGCTAAAAAGCAAACAGATAAATCGCGCAAAGTAAGTGAAATAGCTAACTCAATAGTGAAAGAATTGCAGGATTTGGAAAAGGTAAATCTCGAAGCTTTTGCCAAAAAATATTCAATAGCAGACTTAACTCACTTAGAAGATGTGATGGAATATTTATCATCAAAAGAAGACGGCGGACAAATCAGCGAATGGTGCTATCAGCTCTCTCAAGGCAAGTTCTAAATTCTTTTTGCTAGCATAAGGAATCTTTCTGCTACCAGCAATCTACAGGTGGCCAATCCCCCAAATACAGTTCCAACATAATATTAATTTTATGTTGGAAAGTGTCAGATTTAACAAAATCAATCCAAGCTTTGTATCAAGACCGAATCTCGCAAGAGACCGCTGAAATTGCCGCTGGTAATCTCGTGGAATTTTTTCGGGTTTTGCAAGGCGTGGATAAGAGGCTTCAGCGTAAGGTTAATATTACTCAGAATGTAAATAATGAAGTAATGGAATCTTATGAAAATAACAGAAGTTCAAATTGAAATTATTAAACCATCTAACGGTTTAATAGGTTTCGCCAGTTTAGTCATTGACGACAATTTCTACCTTTCAAGTATAGCAATTCACAAAAAGCTGAGTGCAGACGGCTATCGCTTGACCTATCCCAACAAAGGACATTTCACAATTTTTCATCCAATAAATAAGCAGACCAGCGCACAAGTTGAAGCTGCTATTTTTGGAAAGCTAAATGATGTAATGAAGAAGGTAGGTCAGGATGTTCAAATATTATAACTCTCAACTCCTTCATTCCAAACGCTCTTATACAGTGGAGAAGCTTTGCAATGTCTATAAAGACAAAAAGCTTCATGCTCAAACTGTAAGAGGCTGGGTAAATTCCGGCGAGCTGGAAGTGATCTCAAAAAAGCCAATCATTATCTACGGCGCAGTTGCTAAATCATTCTTGGAAAAGCGGAATAAAGCTCACAAGAAAACTTTGGATTTTGAGCAAATAAAATGTGTTCGCTGCAAACAATCTTCATCTCCAAAAAATAAAGAAATCACCCTTTATCAAAACAAAAATGGTAGCTGGAAAGCTGTTGGTTTTTGTCAGCTTTGTAACCATGAAATTTCGAAGTTTTATAAGAAAGATGACCGCCAAAAATTAGAAGAAACTTTCATCACCAAGCAGCCTGAGTTGGTGACATTATGCAATAAATCCGATACCGCCTCCAAGACTCACTTAAATGAACCAGATAAGATAGCCTCAAGTGAGCCTAATCAAGATGAGCAACAGAATTCCACCGAAACCGTCTCCAAGACTAACATTGGAGATCAATTAAACCTTTTTAACTTTTAACCTTTTTTCTTCTTCTTTTTATGACTCAAAAAACACACAATCCAAAAAACGAAATGATCAAAACCAAGTTTCTCGAAATGCTGGAAAATGCCAAAGGTCGAGATTTAAAAACCGTGAATAATTATGCCAACGCAATTTATGAATTTGAGATTTCTACCGGCTTCAAAGATTTCAAAAAATTTGAAGTAAAGCAGGCAATTGAATTTAAAGAATCTCTCTCGCTGAAAAAAAACCAACGCACCGGCGACAGCATTTCAAAATCCTACCTTCAGCACTATGTTGCCCATGTGAAAGATTTCTTTGAATGGCTATCAAAGCAGAGAGCTTATGAAAGAGTTATTACCCATGATGATGCGCAATATTTCACCCTAAGCCGAAATGATCGGAATCGCGCAAGAGCAACCAACTTTCAGGAAAGTCATACTGTTGAAGAAATAATTTCTACTATCCGCCTGATGCCAAGCACCAACGAAATTGAAATGCGAAACAAAGCGATGATCAGTTTGGCTTTCTTAACCACCCCAAGAATCAGCGCGCTTCAAACTGCAAGAATTGTCTGCATCAAATATTTTAGAGATGAAGACGCTTGGGCATTTATGCAAAATCCGAATATGGTGAATACTAAGACTGCAAGCAACATAACTGCATTTTTCATCGGCCATCTTCAAGATATTTACGACAATGTTATAAATTGGGTTGAGCATCTGAAGGCAAAAGACTTTACCGAAAAATGCCCACTATTTCCAAGAATCACTCCTACTTTTAACAGCGATGGTTTGCCATCTTTGATTTTGGAAAAGCAATTCATCAAATCCCAAACCAGCATCCGCGACATCTTCAAAAAAGCTTTCAACGACAACAAGTTACCATACCGAAAACCGCACACTTTCAGACATGCAATCACCCGCAAGATGATGAAAAGCGAAAAATCTCCACTCCTGATTTCAGCATTGGCTCAGAATATGGGACATAAGGATGTGGGGGTTATTATCGCAAGTTATGGCACTCGACCAGAGCATGAGAGAGCTGGAATTTTGAAGAGTTTTGAGTTAGAGTAATTTTTTCTAAAATTAAAAATGTAATGAGTAATGAAGAAAAAAATGGCGACATCTAAGAAGATTAAAATTGATCCCAAGAGACTTAAAAAGCTTAACAAAATGCTTTCCGGTCATAGCAGCAATATAAGTCCAGAAGCTGCTAGCCTGATTTGGTTGTCTTCATTTACAATTTTGCTATCGGTAGCTACTTATTTTTCTGCTAACGCTGTAAATCAAAAGATATATGATATTTTGATGAACATAACATGCTCGTTATGGTCAGTCATTATCTTATTTTTTGTGTATGAAAGGGTTAGGTCTTTCAAGGAAAAAGAAAGCACCATATTTGCTCGACATCATATTAAAAAATCGTTAGACAGTGTTTTGCTAAGCACATGCTCTATCTTTGCTGGAATTTTAAGTTTTGAGGAAGGTCGTGCCATGCCATCTGGAACCGGAAGATGGTCTATAGTAAGCGATTCTACAAAAGAAGAAATTGCTAAAAAGTTAGCTAAGCCAATACCGTTATGCTTAATATTAAAATCGGTTAAAGAGAACTACGAAAGTTTGTATAAACTGGTTTCTAGCCCTTTCGTGTTAAAGTTTTCAGATAATAAGCAGATGAGAGCAATATTGAAGGTCGCATCAATATTAGAAAGCTTTGATGATATGCAAGAATTCAAGAGTAGAAGACAAAATCCAATGTATGAAATGATGCAAAAGAAAGATGTTAATCATTCTATAACTATTGCTGAAATAAAAAAAGATGGAATCCAAAAAGCCCTTATCTTGATGACTAAAGATTTAAAAAAGGGTTATGGGGTGGTGACAAGCTGGGGTGATTATAAAAAAGACGATGTTCCCAATCTTTTAAACTACGCTCTTATTCAACCAGAATATGTTAAAAGAATGACGGAAATCATTTATAGTTTTGGTAAGCTATACAGTGCATTGTTGGAAGATGCTGGAGGATTTATAATCGGAATGCAAAGCGTAGAAAGATTAACTAATAATGGCGCAGACCTATGAAAGCAGTAATTTTCGCCCGCGTATCGTCAAAAGACCAAGAAGATGGTCATTCACTTGATGCTCAAATTCAGAGCTGTTTTGAATATGCGATTAAGAAAGATTTCAAAGTTCTTGAGCAGTTTCGGGTTGTTGAGAGTTCAATGACAAGTGGCAGACCGGAATTTTCTAAGATGGTGGAATTTGTAAAGAAGCAGCCGGAAAAAACCGCTGTGTTATGCTATTGTGTTGATAGGCTGCAAAGAGACTTTGATGAGCAATATCTTGAATTGCAGAAGCTAATCAAAATCGACAAAGTTGAAATTCACTTCATCAAAAATGAATTCATAGAGCATAAGGACATGGACAGTTCGGCGAAATTCAGAAAGAATCTCGATGTCTTGTTGGCTAACGATTATCGCAACAAAATCTCCGACAATGTCAAAAGAAGTAATCGCAAGAAACTAGAAGAGGGAACGATTTTAGGTGATTCGCCGATTGGCTATCTCAACACAAAGCGACTAGATAAGAAAAAAGAAAAAGTTGAAGTTTTCATTGATCCTGAGCGCGGTCATTTAGTGAAAAAGATGTTTGAGGAATATGCGACCGGCTTGCACTCCATGGAAGATTTGCGGTTAATGGCTAATGAAGATGGCTTGAGAAGCAAAAGAGGATATGAGCTTTCCAAAAGCCACATTGAGAAAATTTTGGGGAATCCGTTTTACTACGGCTACATGTTGTATAATGGCATCTTGTATAAACACATTCACCCAACTCTGATTTCCAAAGATTTATTTGATGAATGCAAAGAGGTAAGAAGCGGTAGAAGAAAAACAAAATCTAAGAGAACGCAAAAGCCATTCATTTTGAAGGGATTGCTTAAATGCCAGCATTGTGCTTGTAGCTATAGTCCTGAGCTTAAGAAGGGCAGATACGTTTATATGCGACCAACCAAAAGCAAAGGTGAATGCTCTTATTGCTATCACTTAAACGAGAATGCGGTTTTGTCACAAATCGAAGATGTTTTGAAGGGAATGAAAGTTCCTCAGCATATTTTGAATGATGTAGCGGATGAATTGAAGAAAAGTTCTGACAAAGAACATCAGCATCAAGTTTCTGAAGGCGTAAGATTGCAGCAACAATATCAAACCCTGCAAACCAGAATTAAAAGAGCGAGAGAACTATATTTAGATGCCAGTATAGCGAAGGAAGAATTTGACGAGATGATGACCGGCCTGCAAGTTGAAAGGCAAAATGTAGAAGCGAGGTTGCACCGACTTTCGAACGCTGACGATAGCTTCAACAAAAATGTCATGACCATCTTTGAATTAGCTTCAAAGGCACATGATCTTTTCAAAAGTTCGGAAGTAGAAGAAAAAAGGAGAATTATCGCGTTAGTATTTCCGAACTTGGAAATGAACTCTGCGAAGCTAGTGTTTACGCTGCGTAAACCGTTTGATATGATGATGAATGTGAGCCATCGTCAAGAATGGCTCCTTGGGAGGGATTCGAACCCCCGACCAAGTGATTAACAGTCACTTGCTCTACCACTGAGCTACCAAGGAATATAGCTTCTAAAAAGCACTAAAAATGATTCAGAAAATTTGTGAAGAAACGTAAGATATTTGTGGTTGTTAAAAAATCAAGTAGGTTTTTTATTTTATTTTGGCATTTATATCATTAAATACAAAAAAACTGCCATCCTAAGTGGAATCTAAGGATTTCAGAAGTTTTGGCTCTGAATTTAAACTCACTAGATTCTTTGTTTCTGCTCAGGATAAAAGTTTGAACTAGGAATTGGATTTGTTTTTAAGGGACAGTTTTTTTTGCAAAATAAAAAAAGCGGTCTTTCTGTTTTTGAAAGACCGCTTTTCAGTTTTTAAAATTTAAAATTAGTGATTAATCTCTTCTTTCTCCGAAGAAACGAAGCAACATGATGAAAAGGTTAATGAAATCCATATAAAGATTAAGAGCACCCATTACAGCCATTTTGGTTGCAAGTTCACTTGAACCAGCAACTTGGTAGTAAGTTTGTTTAATTCTTTGAGTATCATAAGCAGTAAGTCCAATGAAGATGAAAACACCAACAACTGAAAGAGCAAATTCAAGAGCCGAGCTTTTTAGGAAGATATTAACAACTGATGCGATAATTAATCCAATTAAACCCATCATTAAAAAAGATCCCATACCAGTTAAATCTTTTTTAGTTGTGTAACCATAAAGACTCATTGCACCAAAAACAGATGCTGTGATGAAGAAAACTCTTGCTACACTTGTTCCAGTGTAAATTACAAATATTGAAGCAAGTGAAAGTCCCATTAAAGCAGAGTAAATCCATAAGTAGCTTTTTGCTTTTTCAGCTGAAATGGAATTCAACTTGTAGCTGAAGAAGAATACGAAGCCAAGAGGAGCAAGCATTACAACCCAAGAAAGAGGAGTTCCAAAAATTAGGTTCATTAAACCAGTAGAACTTGCAGTTAAGAAAGCAACGGCACCTGAAATTCCAAGGGCAATTGACATGAAATTATAGACTTTAACCATGTATTCTCTAAGTCCAGCGTCATAAGAAACTTGTGATGCTGAAGAGGTAAATGAAGAAGATCTGTAATTGTTAGAAAAGTTTGACATCTTTATGAATCTCCAAAAATTAAGTTTTGCAAAAGTGGAAAGTTACAATTGCTTTAATTAGATTTAATTGGTGATATAAATATTTCAAGTGCAATGTTATTTTATGAAGTAATTTAAAATGGAAAGTCATAAAACGAAAAAGACAAAAATTATTGCAATTATAGGTCTAATGGGTGTTGGAAAAACAACACTAGGTTTAAAGTTGGCCAGTAAGTTGGGATATTATTTTATTGATTCTGATCAGGAAATTGAAGATCGTGAAAAAAAATCAATTTCTGATATTTTTAAGAATTATGGTGAAAAATATTTCCGTGAAGTTGAAAAAAATGTTATTAAAGAAATTATAATGCGTGATGAAAAAATTATTTTATCTTTGGGTGGTGGCGCTTTCATTAATGAAGAAATAAGACGAATTTTAAAAGAAAAATCTACCATAGTTTGGCTTTACACTTCAATTGACAACATATTGCATCGTATTAGCCATAAAAATAACCGTCCTCTTTTAAACAATGTAAATAAAAGAAAGGTGTTGGAAGATTTAGCAATTAAGAGATATCCAATATACAGAGAGGCCGATTTTAGCTTTGATACTGGAGATGATAGCCAGGAAAATTTAGTTAATAAAATTGTTAAAAAAATAAATAGTTATTGATTATGAGTAGAGCAATTAAAGTAGAATTAGAAAATAGAAGTTATGATATTGTCATTGAATCTGGTGCAATTAACAAATTAAGTGACTTTTTATTAAACAAAAACTATAGCAAAATTTTTGTAATTACTGATAATAATGTAGCCAAATTACATTTAGAAACTTTGCAAGAGGCTTTAAAAAACAATAATATTCCTCAAGAAATTTTTATTACAGAGGCTGGAGAGCAAACGAAATCATTTATTTTTTTGGAAAAACTTTGCGAAGAAATTTTATCTAAAGGTTTAGATCGCAAATCTCTGATTATTGCTTTTGGTGGTGGAGTTATTGGTGATTTGTCTGGTTTTATTGCCTCAATTTTGGTGCGTGGAATTGATTTTGTTCAAGTCCCAACAACCTTGCTTGCAGCGGTTGATAGTTCTGTCGGAGGTAAAACGGCAATTAATAGTAAATCAGGAAAAAACTTAATTGGTACTTTTTATCAGCCAAAACTTGTATTATGTGATTTAAATTTTCTTAAAACCTTGTCACAAAGAGAGCTGCGTTGTGGTTATGCAGAAGTTGTTAAATATGGATTTATTCGTGATTTGGAGTTTTTTGAATTTTTAGAAAAAAACTATCACAAAGTTTTTGCTAAAGGTGATAATTTTGATGAGGAAATTTTAGAAAAAATAATTAGACGTTCTTGTGAAGTGAAGGCAGAAATTGTGGCAAAAGATGAAAAAGAATCAGGAGAAAGAGCTTTACTTAATTTTGGCCATACTTTTGGTCATGTTTTTGAAACTGAGACAAATTATTCTGATTTAATTTTACACGGTGAAGCTGTTGCTTTAGGAATGGTTATGGCCGCAAAAATGTCACAAAACTTAAATATGATAAGTGAAAATGATTTTTTACGTATCAAAAAACATATTGATGCCTGTGGTTTTATAACTGATGAAAAAAAGTTAAAATTTGATTGGAATTATGATAATCTTGTTTCTCATCTTTACAAAGATAAGAAAAATGAAGGTAAAAATCTTACATTCATTTTGCTTGAGAAAATTGGTGTTGGAGTTGTAAGAAAAGCTGTTGAATTACAAGAATTTAAGAAAGTTTTGTTGTGTTCTTCATAGTTTGTTAAATGGATTATGAAAAAAAACCTACACTTTATTTTTGGTGATCAATTAAGTCATAAACTGCTTAATTTAATTCATTTTGATTGGCAAAATGATGTTGTTTTGATGTGTGAAGTAAAAGAAGAAGCAAGTTATGTTAGGCATCATCCAAAAAAAATTGCTTTTATTTTTTCAGCAATGCGCCACTTTGCTGAAGAGCTAAGAAAGAAAGGTGCAAAAGTTGAATATGTAAAATTTGATGATGAAAATAATTTGGGTTCTTTTGATGCAGAATTAGAAAAAGCCATAAAAAAGCACAATCCACAAAAAGTTCTGTTAACTGAACCTTCTGAATATAGAGTTTGGCAGAAAGTTATCAATTGGCAAAAAACGATTGAAATTCCTTTTGAAATTTTTCCAGATGAACGTTTCTTATGTTCCAAGATTGATTTCAGAAATTGGGCTAAAGGTAAGAAGCAACTTAGACTAGAGTTTTTTTACCGCGAAATGAGAAAAAAGTATAAAATTCTTCTTGATAAAAAAATGGGACCTGCTGGTGGCAAGTGGAATTACGATGAACAAAATAGAAAATCACCAGAAAATAATATAAAATCTCCAAAAAGAATTTCACATAAAAAAGATGAGATAACCAAAGAAGTCTTAGTTTTAGTTGAAAAACATTTTAAAAAAAATTTTGGTGATTTGTTACCATTCCATTTTGCTGTTAACAATTCTCAGGCAATGCTTGAAGCGCAACATTTTATTGACGAGTTATTGCCTAATTTTGGTGATTATCAAGATGCTATGTTTGCAGGAGAAGCTTATCTTTACCACTCCTTGCTTTCTTCCTATATTAATGTTGGATTAATTGATCCTCTAGAATTATGTCAAATGGCAGAAAAATCTTATTTAAGTGGTAAAGCTCCACTTAATTCTGTTGAAGGTTTTATACGTCAAATTTTGGGTTGGCGAGAATATGTTAGAGGAATTTATTGGCTTTACTCTCCTCAATATTTTGAGTCTAATTTTTTTAATGCTAAAAATAATTTACCTGAATTTTATTGGGGTAAAAAAACCAAGATGTTTTGTATTGAAGAAGTCGTAAAGCAAACCAAAGAAAACTCTTATTCGCATCATATTCAGCGCTTGATGATAACTGGAAATTTTGCTTTGCTTTCTGAAATTGATCCAAAAAAAGTTCATGAATGGTACTTGGCAGTTTATGCTGATGCATTTGAGTGGGTTGAAATGCCAAATACTATTGGAATGGCATTACATGCTGATGGTGGAATTATGGCTTCTAAGCCTTATGCTGCAAGCGGAAAGTATATCTCACGTATGAGCAATTTTTGTGATAAGTGTAGTTTTGATCCTGAAATTAGCGTTGGTAGTAAAGCTTGTCCATTCAATTCTCTTTATTGGAATTTTATCAGTAAAAATGAAGATAAACTGAAAAAAAACCAAAGAATGCAATTCGTTTATCCAACTTGGTACAAAATGAGTGAAGAAAAACGTAATCAAATTTTAAATCAGGCAAAATTTTATTCAGAACAAATATATAATAACGAATTATGAAGAAGATGAAAATAGCAATTATAGGTGCTGGAATTTCTGGAATTACAATTGCTTCGGAACTTCAAAAATTTTCTGAAGTAAAAATTTTTGAAAAATCACGTGGAGTTGGAGGAAGAATGTCAACTCGGTATAATGAAGATTTTGCATTTGATCATGGTGTTCAGTGTTTTACTGCAAGAACAAAAGCTTTTCAGAAGTTTTTACAACCATTTATTGTTTCGGAAGATGTTTTGCCTTGGATTGGAAAAGCTGTAAATATTGACATTGACGGTAAAATTAGTCCAAGATTTTGGTTTGAAACTCATTTGGTTGCGGTGCCAAATATGAATAGTTTGTGTAAAAAAATGGCAATTGGACTTGATATTTCGACATCAATTGAAGTTGCTCCAATTACAAAAGAAGATGATTTATGGAATTTAAAAGATACAAATGGTAACGATTTAGGCAATTTTGATTTTGTTATTTCTACGGCCCCTCAATCGCAAACAAAAAATCTGTTTGGTGAAAATTTTAAGATAAAAGAAGTAAATATGCAGCCATGTTTTGCTTTGATGATTGGTTTTAAAGAGAGATGGCAATTTGATTGGATATTTGCAAAAGTACGTAACAATCCAATTAAATTGATTGCTCTTAATTCTTCTAAACCAAAAAGAAATTCGCAAGTTACTTCTTTGGTAATTCATAGTCGTAGTTCTTGGACTAGAGAGCATCTTGAAGACAATTTAGATGATGTTATGCATGTTTTAACTGATAATTTAAAGAATATTACAGGAATTGATGCTAACAAAGCTGATTATAAGTCAATACATCGTTGGCGATATGCTTTAGTTAATGAAGAAAAATCTGAAATATTTTTAGATAAAAATCTCAAACTTGCTGCTACAAGTGATTGGACAACAAACTCAAGAATAGAAGATGTGTGGTTGATGGCAAAAAAACTCTCTGAGAGTTTAATTGAGAAATGACTTTTTTTATAAATTTAGTTGTTAAATTGATTATTTTAATAATTTATTAAAACAGTATAAATTGTTCTTGCAATTATTAGAGCTGAAATTTATGTTTAAGGACTCTTTTTCTCATGATAAGCCTGCGTGATGGAATGGTAGACATAACGGACTTAAAATCCGTGGGGCCGTAACGCCCTTGCCGGTTCAAGTCCGGCCGCAGGTACCACTTTCCAAACTCTGTTTTACTAATTAATGTAAAGTGAGTTTTTTTTCTAAATTTTTACCTCTAAATAAATGATGAAAATGGTAAAAAAATTAACTAAAATTTTTAGTTTGATTTTTTTATCAATCTCAATCTATTCTTGCGATAGTGGATGCGTAAATGAAGATGAATTTGATGGCTATTCTGTTGAAGTTAATTCAAAACCAGAATCAACTGGTATTATAGGAACATATAATTCTGTAGATGGTGGTCAAATAGCAAACTGGCAAAATACTGGCTTAAGATCAAATGGTGAACAATTCATAATTCAAGTCACTGGTGCATGGACTCCTTGGTACGGAGCGCAAACAAATTACAATAGTTTAAATAATCTAGAAAAATGCACTTTCTGTGCCAAGAAAGAAGGCGTAGCAAATTGTTTGTGTTATGATAATCAAAATCCAGAACCAGAATTAAGTGCTAACGGATACACTCTTGTTAATACAGATTGTAGTATTGCTGTAAATCAAGATGATCCAGCAAAGTGTACATGTACAAGAAGTCATGGTTCGGCAAATGATTACAATACTTATCACATTCCACTAAATTATATGGATAAGTATGAAAATATTAAAGATGCTGATAATCAATCAAATTGTAAATATTATGGTGGAATGGGATTATATGTAGGCTTGTTTGGAAGAAGTGGTAATGATAATCCAGCAAGAATATATCATTTATTTTCTCAAACTGAAGTTTGTGATGTTGTGCGTGATGCAAATGGAAAATGTTTAGATGATAATGGAAAAGATGTTACAAAATATATCTATAGAAGTCCTCATAATACAATTTTTGTTAAAGATGATAATAAAGGAAATAACACAAATGATGATTCAAATGCAACTTATCATTCACCATATGAGCAAGTAAAATTAACAATAAATGATGGATATTACTCCGACAATTATGGGAAGTATAATGTCTCTTTCTATAATGGTGTTGGATCAACTAACAAGAGTGGTATATTGGAGTATTTAGTTAGCTTAGTTGAAAATAGTTTGCTTGGTGATATTGGGGAAGATGGTAAAAGAGAGGGTGGAATTATAAGATTTATGTATCAATCAATAGTTCAAGATTCTGGTTTTATACTGATTATACAAATTCTTCTTACAATGTATATTTCTTTTTATGGTTTAGCGATCCTTATTGGGGTTGCTGACATTACAACAAAAGAATTAATGAATCGTCTACTGAAATTTGCGTTGATAATTTTCTTTACCAGTAGTGACAGTTGGAATTGGTATAACGACATTGTAGTTCAGTTTTTTAAAGGTGGAATGGATGCCATAATTGGAAGGATAATGGACTTGTCTGATCAGAATTTTAATTCACAAACCTCTTCAATAATAATTTCTCAAATGGATAGAGCAAGTGATTTAAGTAATTCAACCAGATTTTCTTATATTGATTTAACAATAGAAAAACTTCTTTCTTTTGCTACGGCTAAGAAAATTTTTGGTTTATTTTTTGGAACTTTCTTTGGCTTCATATATATCTTCCTAATTTATGCTTTGATTGCTTACTTCATTTATGCGATGCTAAACGCTGTATTGGTTTATGTGATAAATTTAATGAAGTTAATTTTTATACTTGCTTTGGGTCCAATTTTCATTTGTTTTACTCTTTTTGCCCAAACAAATGGTATTTTTAAGAAATGGTTGCTTTTCTTATCTGCAAGATCGCTTGAGATGGTTATGATGTTTTTAATTTTATACAACTTTATCGTTTTGATAAATAATCAATTTGTTTCAATGTTGTATTATAAATCATGTGTTGAGTCTTATAATCTCTACTTATTTTCTTTAAAAATTCTTAAGGCCGATACAAATCGTGCATTAACAGGTTGGTTCTCATATTTTATAATGATTGGTGGCCTTATATTCATGCTGCAATTGGTTTTTGATAAAGTTGCTCTTATTGCGGGAAATATAATTTCTGTTGGTGGAGAAACAAATGTAGATGCTGATGGTGTTGGTCGTGGTCAATCAAATTTCAATATGGCTGGTAAAATGTTGGGTAATGCTTTTAGCTTTGCTGAATCAAATCTTAAATCAGGACTTTACAGTGGAGCTGGTTTAGTTGCTAAGGGTGCAGATTATGTTGGTTATGGAGTTTCAAGAGCTACAAATGCTGTTGGTGGAAAAATACTTCGTACAGATTTTGGTCAAGTAGTTGCAAATTCAAGTTTTGGAAAAGCAGTTGGTAAGGTTTATGATAATATCCCAGGTGGTCCTAGAACTTTCTATCGTAATCGATTAATTGATGCTGAAATTGCTTCTGCTAAAAAAGACATACTGAAATCAAGTCCTTCAATTTCTGGAGCCGAACTTGATTTAAAAGTAAGAGAAAGAGTTGTAAAAGCAATGAATATTAAAATGTACCATGGTCAGAATCCAAAAGGAAAAACAGTTCATGATCCAATGACGATGAGTATTGCTGGCATCAATACAGAGTCAATTTTAAAAAGATTGGATGAAAAGTTAGTTCAAGAACCTCTTAAAAATTTTCTAAAAGATACAGCTAAAAAACTTAAAGCTTCGGAAAATGTCCCTTTAGGAAATCAAATGCAAGAGTCGTTGAAAGAAGCAGCTAAAAGTTGGGCTAATAAAAACTTATCTGGTGGAGAAGCATCTGTAGAAAAGCATTTAAAAGACATGAATAGCTTCATTAAAAAACAGGCAAATTTTACTACTTCTGAAGCTGCAAAAGTTTTTGGTGACAGTATTGAAGGTCAGAATCGTTATCTACAATATCTAAAAGAGAACGAATTTATTAAAAAGCAAAAAGCAGATCAGGCTAAAAAAGGAATATTCGGTGGCGAGGCTTACAAAGTTGGAGAAGCATTCACTAAGTTATATAGTCGTGATCATAAATTAAATCCAGAAGTTGCAAGAGAAGTGTTTTTGAGAAAAATAGACAAACAAGAAGCAAAAAAAGAAGCTGCTCAAAAATATGCAACTAAGTTAGAAGTTGCTAAGGATTACAGCCCTTTAGCTAAGGCAGCAAAACATGTTAAAGAATATTTAAATCCATTTAACTTAGATGTAAAAAATATTCGTGACAGAGCAACTGGAGATTTTGTTGTTCCAAATTATATTTCTAAACAAAGCAAGGAAGTAAGAGATGCTGCACTTTCATCTACAAGAGAAAGTTTGAGAGGTTTAAATGAAGAAAAGATTTCTATAGAAAAAAAATTCCAAGATAAAATTAATCCACAAAATAGTAAAACAAAAGGATTTGTAAGTGATTTTAATAAAAAAGAAGCTGAAAAAGAAAAAGATAAGTCTTTAAAAGAATTGAATGACAAAAAAGAATTTTTTGCTTCACAGCTAAAGAAATACGCACTGAAAAAAGATGATTTTGTAAATAAGCTACAAGAGTTACAAAAGTTAAGAAAAGGCAAAGATTTAAATAGTATTGAGTCTTATGAAAAACTAAGACAAAAAATGTTTTTTGATGCTCAACTTGCGGTTGATCAAGCAAAAAAAGAAATAAAAGAAAAAGAAGAAAGATTAAAATATTTAAATGATGAGCAAAACAGAAAAAATGCTGATTTGAAAAAATATGTAGAATCTTTTGCAAAATTACAAAAATTACAAAAAGAAGTTCTCGACAAAACTACTGATGAAGATGCTAAGAAAGAAATGAAATCTAAAATATTAGAAGAAGGTAAAAAATATGAAGATATCAAAAGAAGAGAAGAAGAATTAATCGCAAGTTTAAAATCTCAAAGAGAAGAAATACTAAAATCAGTCGGTGGTGAAGATTTATTAAAAGAAGGTTTGTCAAAAATTAAAGGTACAACTTTGATTGAGGAAGAACAGCGTTTAGAATATATTGAGGATTTGATTAAAAAAGAAAATACAGAATTTGTGGAATTACAAACTCAAATTGCTAAAGATTTTGATAAAACAAAATCTGATATTGAAAGAATGGAAAATGAAATGTCACTTCTATCGGAAAAAGCTGTATATAGAGAAGGATTAGTTAATGATTTAGACAAAAGAGGTGATTATTTGAATGAGCGTCGTAATAAACTTTCAAAAGAAGAGGCAAAATCTGAAAATATTGAGAATCAAATTTCTATAAACCAAGAACTGAAAAACAAGGCTCAAAAAAAGCTTGAGTCTTCCAGAAAAGATTTAGCAAAATTACAAAGTAAGATTGATCAATCTGCTAAAAAATTTGATTCTAAGAAAAGCAAAAAATTACAAAAAGATTTAGAAGAAGAAATTAAAGAAAGCGCTGCTTTAGAAGTAGAAGATATAGTTGTTGAACGCAAGGTTTTAGATGAAAGATCTTCTCTTCAGGCAAGATATAATGCAAAAAAATTTGATTCTTCTGGTATTGATGATGAAATTATAAAATTGTCGGAAGAAATTAGTAGATTTGGAAATCAAAAAGAAATTGAAGATAAGATCAATATTTTAGAACAATCAGCTTCTGTTTATGAGAGTAAAAAGAAACAAATTGAAAAAGAAATTTCTGCAAAAAATTCAGAATATCAAGAAAGTATTAAAAAATTAAACAAAATTACTTCTTCTGAAGAGATGCAGGAAAGAATTTATATGCAGCAGTTACTTGATATGCATAAAAATCATAATAATCCATTCCAATTGGATGAAGATTTACAAGAGTTTAAGATTAAAAATAAAGGTTCAGAAAAATATACTTCAATGTCTTCTGAAGAACTTGGAAAGTCTTTATCAGAATATGATGAAAAATTGAAAAAACAGCAAGATGAATTAGCTAATATTGTAAAAGAAGCTAAGGAATTATTAGACTCAAAATTTGAACAAGAAAGAATCTCTAAGTCTATTCAGGTTCAAATTTCTGTAGCAAAACAAGGTAAATCAAGTCTAGGGTTAAAAGAATTGTATAAAAAAGATATTGCTAAATTAAAAGAACTTCAGAAACAAATGGAAGATCTTAAAAAAGCTCAAGATCTTCCTACTGTTAAAGAAAAAAAAGATTTAGTTGAACAAAGAAAAGAACTTTCAAGACTGATTATTGAAGCAGAAGAAAAAGTTTATAAATATCAATTAGATATTGAAGTAGATAAAGAAAAATCAGAGATAAGTAATAAGAAAGTTGAATCTAATGAAAGGTTACAAATTTTAAATATTGTTTCTGAGGAGTATAAAGAATTTGCTATTTCTAAACAAGAAGAACTAGTTTCTTTGCAAAAAGAAAGACAAGAAAAATATGATCAATTTGCTAAATTATCTGTAGATAAAAGTAATCCAGCTAATGAAGAGACTATCAAAGTATTGGTAAGAGAGATTTCAGATATTGAAAGTCAGGCTAGTAAAGTTATGATTGAGCAAGAAATTCATCAAAAATCCTCACTTATTGCTATCCAAGAGATGATTTTAGAAAACTCAAAATTAGAGCTTTTAGATTTCAGAGAAAAAACAGCAGGAAGAGACCTTACTAAAGAAGAAAGAATTGAAGAGAATTTAAGATCACAAAATGTTGAATATTCAAAATCAATTATTGAAGCTTCTAAAGTTGAGCTTGCTCAGTACAAAGCTACAATTTATAATGAAGTTATAAAAGAAATCGAAAATATTATTCAACTTGGACTTCATGAAGACCAAAGAACTAAGGAAGCGGTTGAAGATAAATCTAAGCAGTTAAAAAATGTAATTGAAGCTTTGGAAGATAATAAATTAAAAGCTCTAGAAAATAGCCATTCTTTTGAAAGTGACAAAAAAGATAATTCAAAAAAAGAAGACAGAATTAAGGAAAGTAACAAATATAATTATGCTGAAAAAAGTTCTCTGTTTTCTGATAAAATGCAAGTTAATGCAAAATTAAAACTTGCTCAACTTGATATATTGATGAAAAAATCAGAGCTAGATCGTTTGAAATCTACAAAACCTGAAAATATAACATCTGCAGATCAACAAAAAATAGCAAACCTAGAAAAAGAAATTTCTATTTTAGAATCTAACCTAAAAGGTAATGAAGATAAAAGTAGAAAAATAGATAATAAAATTTCATTAGTTGATAGTTAGTAATTATTTTTATCGTTTTAGAAATTTTCTTTAGGAAATATTTTGGTTGTTATGAATAAATCTTTTTGTTTTACCTTCTTGACTTTAAGTCAATTACAAATTTAAATGATGATCTCAATTTAATGGCAGACGTAGCTCAGTTGGTTAGAGCATCAGGTTGTGGTTCTGAGGGTCGCGGGTTCGATCCCCGTCGTCTGCCCCATCTATTCTTTGCGACACAATTAAAAAATAAAAAAAGCTGTTCATGGATATAATATTTTTTGCTGCAATCGCACTATACATATTCTTTAAACTTAAAAGTCAGCTTGGAAAAATTGACGAAGATGAAAAAAGAAGTATTCAAGAAAAAATAAATCATCGTAATAAAATACTGGAAGAAGTTAAAAAACAAATTGCCATTGTTGGTCAAAAAACAACTGCCGACAGAGAAAAAGAGAAGATAGAAGAAGAAAAATTCTTGCAAAACATTGATTATAAGTCGAAAGAAGTATTTTTGAAAGCAATGTCTTCTTGTAACATGTCAACTGCGTTTTTTATAAATGGTGCAAAAAGTGCTTTTGAGATGGTAATAAAAGCATTTTCTGTCGGAGATTTAGAAACACTGAAATTTCTATTAAGTGAGAAAATTTATCAAAATTTTGAACAAGCAATAAGTCAAAGAAAAGCTAGTGGTAAAGTTTTAGTGAGTAACATTATTTCAGTTGAAAATGCTGAAATCATCTCTGCACTAATGATTGAAAATAAAGTTTCTATAGTTGTTAAAATTACTTCTAAACAAATCAATTACGTAAGTGATCACCAAGGTGAAGTAATAGAAGGTGGTAAGAATGAAATTAATGAATTAACAGATGTTTGGACATTTACTAAAGATATTACTTCTCAGGATCCGAATTGGATTATTGTTTCAACACATTCATAAATTAATATATGACAAAAAAATTTATTAACGAATCAGAATTAAAAATAGGTTCTAGAAGTTACAACTTTTTTTCTATTGAAGAAGCTGCAAAAAAAGCAGGACGTGATATTTCTAAACTTCCCTACAGCTTAAAAATTTTGTTAGAAAACTTAGTGAGAAATTTTGATGGTGAGGTTGTTAGAGAAGATCACATAGTAAACTTAATAGATTCGGTAAGAAATTCAGATAAGAGAGTTGAAATAGCTTATTCACCAGCACGTGTTTTAATGCAAGATTTTACTGGTGTTCCTGCTGTGGTTGATTTGGCTGCAATGCGCGATGCATTTTCTAGAATTGGTAAGGATCCAAAAAAAATAAATCCATTAGTTCCAGTCGATCTAGTAATAGATCACTCAGTACAAGTTGATTTTGCTGGTTCAAAAGATGCTTTTAAAAAGAACGTTGATCTTGAAATGACAAGAAATTCTGAGCGTTATGAATTTCTGAAATGGGCACAAAAGTCATTCAATAATTTCCGTGTTGTTCCGCCAGGAACTGGAATTTGTCATCAAGTAAACTTAGAGAACTTAGCACAAGTTGTTTGGCAAAAAGAAGAAAATGGAAAAACTTTTGTTTATCCAGATACAGTTGTTGGAACTGATTCTCACACAACTATGATTAATGGTTTGGCAGTTCTTGGTTGGGGTGTTGGAGGTATTGAAGCTGAAGCTGCTATGCTTGGCCAGCCAGTTTCAATGTTAATTCCAGAGGTAATTGGTTTTAAACTTTATGGTAAATTACAAGATGGAATTACAGCAACAGATCTTGTATTAACGGTAACTAATATTCTTCGTAAAAAAGGTGTTGTAGGAAAGTTTGTTGAATTTTTTGGTCCAGCTCTTGCTTATCTTTCTTTAGCAGATCGCGCTACAATCGCTAATATGGCTCCTGAATATGGTGCAACTTGTGGTATCTTTCCAATTGATTCAGAAACTCTTAATTACCTACACTTAACGGGAAGAAGCCAAGAAACAATTGATTTGGTAGAAAATTATGCCAAAAAACAAAATATGTTCTGTCAAGATTATAGTTTTGAACCACAATTTAGTGAAGTTCTGGAACTTGATATTTCAACTATACAGCCTTCGCTTGCTGGTCCAAAAAGACCGCAAGATAAAGTTTTATTGCCACAAGTAAACGAATCTTTCGAAAAAATATTATCTGAACTTGGTGGTTCAAGTGATAAAAAACGTCATTTAGTTTCAGAAATAAATTCTGATTTAGGTGATGGTGACGTTGTGATTGCTGCAATCACATCTTGCACAAATACTTCAAATCCTTCAGTTTTGATCGCTGCTGGACTTCTTGCTAAAAAAGCAGTTGAAAAAGGTTTGAAAGTCAAAAGTTTTGTTAAAACTTCCTTAGCTCCTGGATCACAAGTTGTTGAAGAGTATTTAAAAAATTCTGGTTTACAGCCTTACTTGGATCAACTTGGTTTTAACATCATAGGTTATGGTTGTACAACTTGTATTGGTAATTCAGGACCTCTACATACTAAAATTGAAGAAACAATTAAGGATAAAAATCTTTTGGTTGGTGCGGTTTTGTCAGGAAATCGTAATTTTGAAGGTAGAGTTCATCCATTGGTAAAAGCTAATTACTTGGCTTCTCCTCCATTAGTTGTTGCTTATGCTTTAGCTGGAACTCTAAAAATCAATTTGGCAATAGATGCAATAGGTTTCGATAATTCCGGAAACAAAGTTTTCTTAAAAGACATTTTTCCAAGTAAAAAAGAAATAGACGATGTTATAAGCTCTAACATCAAAAGAGAAGTTTTTGAAAAGAAATACTCAAATTTATTCAGCGGTGATAAAGATTGGCAGGCAATTAATGTTGAGCAGTCTGATACTTATAGTTGGAATTCAAATAGTACCTACATTCGTTTGCCAAATTTCTTTGATGACCTAAATCGTCAAAATGCTGTTGATGTTAAATCAGCAAGAATCTTGGGAATATTTGGTGATTCAATCACAACTGATCATATTTCTCCGGCTGGTAATATTTCTGCTACGTCACCAGCTGCATCTTATCTAACTTCTAAATCAGTTACAAAAGCTGATTTTAACTCATACGGTGCTCGTAGAGGAAATCATGAAGTTATGATGCGTGGAACTTTTGCAAATATCAGAATCAAAAATGAAATTATGCAAGGTAAAGAAGGTGGTTTTACAAAAATATCTGAAAAAGCAGACCAAGAATTCTCAATATACGACGCTGCAATGTATTTCAAGGAAAAACAAACTTCTTTAGTTATTTTTGCAGGTAAAGAATATGGTACTGGTTCTTCAAGAGATTGGGCAGCAAAAGGTACTTATTTACTTGGTGTAAAAGCAGTTATTGCTGAAAGTTTTGAAAGAATACATCGCTCAAACTTGGTTGGAATGGGTGTAATGCCTTTAATTTTTAAAGAAGGACAAAATCGCAAAACCTTCAATTTAGTTGGTAATGAAACTATTGATATCTTGGGAATTACTCCTAACATTAAACCTAAACAAGATCTGAAATGCCTTATTACAAGATTTGATGGATCAAAAGAAGAATTTACTTTAATTTGCGGTCTTGACACTGGTAATGAGGTTGAGTATTTTAATCGTGGTGGAATTCTACAATTTGTTATGAATCAAATCGCTTAACTTTATTTAATTTTTTTAGAGGTTTAAGATATGCAAATCAGAGTAATGGGTTCTCATATTGATGTTGGTCAATCTCTAACACAATATGTTGAAGAAAATTTAGAAAAACAAGTTAGAAAATACTTTGATAACGCAGTTAATGCAGAAGTTCATTTTTCAAAAGATGGACATATGTTTAAAGTTGTAATTACAGTTAACGAGGGCGTTAAGGGTGGAATTAAAGTAAAAAGTGACGCTGAAGGTGGAGATGTTTACGGTTGTTTTAATGAAGCTGCTGAAAAAGCTGTAAAACAACTTAGAAGATACAAAGGAAGAATAAAAAACTATCGTCGCGTTGGTGGAGGTATTAAATCTGTAGAACCAGATTATAAAGCGTTAAATGCTACAAAATATGTTCTTCCTCCAGTTGCGTATAATGTTTTTGAAGAAATGGAGCAAGAAGAATCTGATGAAATTAATTCTTCAATGAATGTTATAAACGAAAAATCGACTGATATTGAAATTCTTTCAGTAGAGGAAGCGGTTATGAAAATGGATTTACAGGATCTTCCAGCTCTTGTTTTCATCAATAGTAAAAACAAAAGAATTAATGTTGTTTATCATAGAAAAGATGGTAACATATCTTGGATTGATCCACAATTATAAGTTATATTAAAAGAATTTATAAATTTTTCAGATTAAAGGGGGTAAAGTGCAGTGCAAGTAGTATTATCAGGTAAAGGTAACTTAGAGTTAGCTATCAGATCTTTCAGAAAGAAAACGCAAAAAGAAGGTATTATTAAAGAAGCTAGAAGAAGAAAAGCTTATGAAAAACCTTCTGAAGCGAAAAAAAGAAGAATTGAAGAGAATATAACTCGTAAGAAAAGAAGTAGAAAAGGCGAATACGTCGCCTAACTACCAAAAAACCAGCACAATTTTTTGCGCTGGTTTTTTGCTTTTTTATGACAAATACTTTGAGAAATATTCTAAGTTTTTAAGTTATTGTTTTAAATTCCTCTGCTTTTGATGAAGCCAAATAGATATAAATAATTAAGTTTAAAAATTTTATATTGCAACTTTAGCAAACTCTTCTGTAAATCAGCTAAATCCAAGAAAAAATGAAAATTAGTAAAAAAGATCAATCATTCCTTCTTTTAATTGCCGCAGTTTTAGTAATTTTTTACGGTATTTATTCTTTTTTTTCTTTTTTATTTTACAGTGCTACATTTCATAGCTCATCAGTTAGTAAAATAATTATTTCAGATTATAAATCTTCACAACAGGAATGGTTAAATACAAGTCGTAATCTGGAGGTTTCAGATTTAAAAGGGCGAGTTATATTGCTTAGTTTCTGGAACTATGGTTGTAAAAAATGCGAAAATATATTTTTAGAAGTTGACAAGCTACAAAAAAATTATGGTAATAAACTTACCGTTATAACAATTCATGAACCAAAATCAGAAGAAGAAAAAGAAAATTCTGTTGTTAAAAAAGAAGTCTTAAAAAATGGAATAGAACATCCAGTATTTAATGATAAAGATGGTGTTGTTAAGGGTAATTTTGAAATTAAACAATTACCTACTTTAGTTTTATTAGATATTCATGGCAATATTGTTAAGAAATTTGAAGATAGTGAGAATTTTGATGAAATTAATAGAACTATACAAAAAACAATAAAAAAATATCAGTATGAAATAAATCACGATTCTTTACCAATCTCTCTTGAAAAATACAGTATATTTAACAATGTATTAAATTTCCCAACCAAACTTGAGTATACCTCACGCTTCAAATATAATGGTTATGATGCGCCAGCAATTTTTATTACTAACTTTGCTGATAGTAATATTGTGGTCACTTCTTTATTGGGTGAAATAATTACCACAATAGGTCAAAAAGGTAAGGGCTTTGCAGATGGTGATTTCAATGAAGCAGCGTTTAATTTTCCTCAGGGTTTAATATTTAATAATGAAAGATTATACGTTGCTGATACTGGAAATCATTCTTTAAGAGAAGTTAATTTTTCTACAGGAAAAGTAACGACACTTATAGGATCTGGCGTTTCTGGTAGCAAAGTTTCGTCTGCAGGTGCTGATAATACAAATCTTTACTCACCAAATGACTTAGAGTTTTTATCGGATAAAAATTACATTGTTATTGCTAATTCTGGAACTTCACAGATTTTGAAATATGATATAAAAAACAAGAAACTATCTTCTTTTTCTGAAAATAAAGAATTACTTTCTGGTATTTCAGATCTTGCTTATTATGGAAAAAACCTATATGCAGTTAATCCAGAAAAATCAGCATTATTTCTGATTAGCAGTTCTGGATCAGTAGAAGTTCTGGTTGATAAAAATTCTAACAATAATTTAAAACGTCCTACTGCCATAACTGTTGATGATACAGGAATATATGTTGTTGATGCAGATGAAAATAGAATTAAAGAATATGATTTTGGCACCAAAAAGTTAACAAACTTTATTGGTAATGGTAAAAAAGGTGATAACTTAGGACGTTCTTCAAGTACCGAATTTGATGAGCCAAGTTCAATTATTGCGGTATTAGATCGTTTTTATATAGCTGACACTAATAATAATCGTATTTTATCGGTAAGTCGTGCCAGCTTAAATAGCGAATTACTTGATGTTTTACCACCTTTAAAAACTCCTAAAAGAACTAATTTAGAATATTTACCTAATTTGGAGAAAGAAAAAGAATTAGGGGTAAATTCTGATAAAGATGTAATGGTTAAAATAAAACTTAAGAGTGGTTGGAAAATTAATGAGATGGGGCCAAGTTTTTTGACTTTATTAAAGTTAAATTCAGAAAATGAGGCTGACTTAATAATGGATTTTGACTGGAATGTGATTCAAAAAAAATCACTAACTTTGCCAAAGTTGATTGATGGTGAAAATTATTTATTACAAGGTGTAATTTATTACTGTGAAGATAAGCAAAATGCTCTTTGTTACGTAAAAAGTTATGAACAAAGATTAGAAGCTGATTCTGGTAGTGATTTAAGTGAAATTGAAGTTAAATTAGGTCATTAAAAAAAACTTTTAAAGTAGCTTTTATAGCTTTCTTTTTAAGATTGTTTTTATATTATGTAACCACAAAATAAAGGTGCTTGGCACGTTAAAAATTCCAAATTAAAAAATTGCAAAATGACAGCACAAAAAAACGAAGTTGAGACTATTGAAAAAGAAATAAATACAAATGCTTATACTGCGGATTCAATTAAAGTTCTAAAGGGATTAGAAGCAGTTAGAAAAAGACCTGGAATGTATATTGGTGATACAGATGATGGTTCGGGTTTGCATCATATGGTTTATGAAGTTGTTGATAACGCAATTGACGAAGCTTTAGCTGGTCACTGTGATCAGGTTACTGTTGCTTTGAATGTTGATGGTTCAGTTACAGTGCGTGATAATGGACGCGGTATTCCAACAGATATTCATGAAGAAGAAGGTGTTTCAGCTGCAGAAGTTATTATGACACAACTTCATGCTGGTGGTAAATTTGACCAAAATTCTTATAAAGTTTCTGGTGGTTTGCATGGTGTTGGTGTTTCAGTTGTAAACGCTCTTTCTGACTGGTTAGAACTTACTATCTGGCGTGAAGGAAAAAAACATTCTATGCGTTTTGAGCATGGAGATGCAGTTTCTCCTCTAAAAGTTGTCGGTGATGCTAATGGTGAAAAAGGTACGGAAGTTACTTTTCATCCTTCAAACCAAACTTTCTCAAATGTTATAGAATTTAGTTTTTCAACTCTTGAACAACGTCTTCGTGAGTTGTCATTTCTTAATTCTGGTGTAAAAATTGTTTTAAAAGATTTACGCGGAGAAGAGCCAAAAGAAGTTGTTTTATTTTATGAAGGTGGAGTTGAAGCATACGTAAAATACTTAGATCGTACCAAAAATGCTGTTCACCAAACAATAAATATAGTTGCTGCTGATAAAAATAGTGGTATTAGCTTAGAGCTTTCAATGCAGTGGAATGATAGTTATCACGAAAACGTTTTATGTTTTACGAATAATATTCGTCAACGTGATGGTGGTACTCACTTAGCTGGTATGAAAGCGGCTTTAACAAGAACAATTAATAATTATGCATCCGATAATAAACTTTTTAAGAAAGAAAAAATTGTTTTATCTGGTGACGACGTACGTGAAGGTTTAACAGCAGTTGTTTCAGTAAAAGTTCCTGATCCAAAGTTTTCTTCTCAAACAAAAGATAAATTAGTATCAAGTGAAGTTAGAACTCATGTTGAATCTTGGGTAAATGATAAATTAGCTCAGTGGTTTGAAGAGCGTCCAAGCGATGCCAGATCAATTGTTGGAAAAGCTGTTGAAGCTGCTCAAGCAAGAGAAGCTGCAAGAAAAGCACGTGAGCTAACTAGAAGAAAATCAGCTCTAGAAGTCTCAAACTTACCAGGAAAGCTTGCTGATTGTCAGGAAAAAGATCCTTCTCTTTCTGAATTATTTATTGTTGAGGGTAATTCGGCAGGTGGTTCTGCAAAATCTGGACGCAATCGTAAGTTTCAGGCAATTTTACCAATTCGTGGTAAAATTTTAAACGTTGAGCGTGCTCGTTTTGATAAAATGCTTTCGTCAGCTGAAATTGGAACAATGATAACTGCTCTTGGAACTGGAATTGGCGAGCAAGATTTTGATCCTTCAAAAGTTCGTTATCATAAAATTATCATTATGGCTGATGCGGACGTTGATGGTTCTCACATTAGAACTTTGCTTCTTACTTTCTTTTTCCGTCACATGCCAAAATTAATTGAGCATGGCTTTTTATATATTGCTCAACCTCCACTTTATAAGGTTAAAAAAGGTTCAAGTGAAGTTTATTTAAAAAATGAACAGGCATGGCAAAGCTATATTATTGAAAATGCTTTGAATAACGCTGTTCTGAAGTCAAAAGCTGGCGATAGATCTGGTGCTGACTTGCACGATTTTGTTAACAAGTTAAGCAAATTTTCTTATCTAATAAACAATTTATCTCGTGTTATTCCTTCAGAAATTTCTGAGAACTTAGCTCTTGCAGGTGCTTATAACAAAGAGTGGATTAAAGATTCTACTAAAGCAAAATCTTTAATTGCAAAAATTGACAAAATTTTTGCTGCAAATTCAGATGAAGAAATTTCTTGGAAGTCTTCAATAAATGAATTTGAAGATCTTGAAGTTATAAAAGAAACTCGCGGTGTAAAAACAGTTTTTGTAGTTAAAAAATCTTACTTTGAATTCCCAGAAATTGATGCTATTGCAAAAGTTAAAGAGCAAATTGGTGAAGATTTTGAATCAAAAGTTAAATTTATTCGCAGTGAATCAGAAGTTAATGCAAGTAAACCAATTGAGTTGATGAATGCAATTATTGAAGCTGGTAAAAAAGGAGTTTCAATCCAACGTTTTAAAGGTTTGGGTGAAATGAACGCAGAACAACTTTGGGAAACAACACTTGATCCAGCAAACAGAACTCTGTTGCAGGTGAAAGTTGAACAGTTTGATGAGGCTGATGAAACCTTCTCAACTTTGATGGGTAACGTTGTTGAACCAAGACGTGAATTTATTCAAGAAAATGCGTTAAAGGTTGTTAACTTGGACGTTTAAAATTTAAAAAGAGGCAAGCAAATAAATTGTTTGTCTCTTTTTTAGTGGTGTTTGTAAAAGTGCCCAAGCAAAATCCAAAATGAAAGATTCTTACGCAAAAATACTTCAAAAACAAAAAGAACAGAATCTTTATCGCAGCCTTGTTGAATCAAATGTGGTTGATGCAGTTATTGTAAAGCATGGAAAAAAAGAATTTATCTCTTTTGCCTCAAATGACTACTTTGGTCTTTCTCAAAATTCTCAAGTTAAAGAAGCCGCAATTTCTGCAATTAAAAAATATGGTGTTGGCGCTGGCGCTTCGCGTTATGTTACAGGAAACAACTCTCTTTACACAAAATTAGAAAAGCAATTATCAGAGGCCAAAAATTGCGATGATGCAATTGTATTTTCTTCGGGATATTCTTGTGCAATTGGTGTGATTCCAGCTCTTGTAAGTGAAACAGATTTAATTGTTGCAGATCGTTTAATTCACTCAAGTTTGATTGATGGCGCTAAGCTTTCTGGTGCAAAATTGATGCGGTTTTTGCATAATGATATTTCTCATGCTCACAAAATTTTACAAGAACAACGCCATAAATTTAGCAAATGTTTGATTATCACAGAAACAGTGTTTTCAATGGATGGTGATCTTGGTTTGGTTGATGAATTGAAAAAGTTGGCGGAAGAATTTGATGTAATATTAGCAGTTGACGATGCTCATGGTCTGTTTGTTAAACCATCCTTTCATCCTGAACGAAGCGAAGGATCTCGGTATGTTGGACGAGATTCTTCGGCTTCGCCTCAGAATGACAAAAATCTTGGGGCTTTGCTTCATAACAAATCTTACTTTTTAACTCTTGGCACTCTTTCCAAAGCTTTGGGTTGTGTTGGTGGTTATGTTTCGGGAAACAAAGAAATTATTGATTATTTACGAAACTTTGCCAAATCACAAATTTACTCAACTGCTTTGCCGCCTTCCGTTTTAGCTTCTGCAAGGGAATCTCTTAAAATAATTAAAAAGAAAAATTTAGCGCAGAAAACCTTAGCAAATGCGCAATATTTTTGTGAATTGTTAAACTTGCCAGAACCGCAATCGGCAATAATTCCAATTATCATTGGTGATGCTAAAAAAACTTTAGAAATTGCTAAAAAGGTTGAAGAAAAAGGCTTTTTAATTGGTGCAATTCGATATCCAACAGTAGAAAGAAATAAAGCAAGATTGCGTATAACTTTCTCATCAGAGCATAAAAAATATGATATTAAAAAATTAGCTGAAATTTTATTGGGTATTTTGTGAAGATGAAAAAAAAACATAAAGAAAATACAAAAGAAAGTTTAATTACAACTTTGCAAACAATTGTTAAGAAAGATTTGCTGAACATTGATTTTAGTAGTGATGCAAAAAATAATTTTTTTTCTTGGAACCAGAATTTAATTGATGAAAACAAAAATATAATTTTGCCTGAAGTTTTGGAGAAAGTAAATTATTCTCGTGCTTCTTTTGATATGGCTGCCTGTTACTTCTTGTTTCACAACTCGGAAATTCATAAGCAAAAAGATATTTCATTTGAAGAAAAAGAGTTTTTCGATTCTTTTGAAAAGGTGAGGGTGATTGATTGCATTTCTGATTCTTATTTAGGAGTGGTGAAAAACATTTTGTTCAAAATTGAAAGTGACATTTTTTCGGCTCCTTCTAGTCTTTCTTTGGTTTTGCTTAATCAGATTTTTCCAAATGAAATTTTGCCAAGAACCAAAGAAATGGCTTTGGAAATTCAAAATAACTTAAGTAAAAAAGTTGTTAATGAAATAAAAACTTTGAAATTAAAAACTAAAAATCAAAAAGAGTTTTCTGTTGCACTACAAAAGCTGTTAGACTTAATTAAAAAAGAGCAAGAAGCTGATAATAAAGAAGAAAAAGAACAAGAATCGCAGCAAGAAAATAATACTCAAGATCAGCAACAAGAATTGCAGAATTTTGGTGCTGAGACTTCACCAGATGCAAATGAAAGTAATTTCAACCAAAATGGTGAAGAGCTTGAAAGCAAAGAAGTTGAAGAAGTTGTGGCAAATCCGCAAATAAAAGAAGATAAAGATGCACAAGGTGAAGTTAATATTAAATCGCAAAAAACTGAAAGTCTGGAAAGTAAAGTTGAGTTTAAAAATGCTTATAAAATTTACTCAAGCAAGTTTGATGAAATTGTTTTTCCACAAAAAATTATTAGCAAAAATGATTTAGAGTTACTTCGAGATCAGCTTGATTTGAAGCTTTCAAAGCTTTCGGGAATTTCTAAAAAAATGAGTTTAAAATTAAAAAGAAAACTTATTTCTAGAAAAAATGCCTTGGTAGAGTTTGATGTAGTACAAGGTGTTTTAAATAGAAAAAAACTGTCACGAATTGTTATTGATCCTTTTGTAGAAGATGTCTGGATCAATAACAAAGATCATCAATATAATGATACTGCTCTTACTATTTTATTGGATAACTCTGGATCAATGCGTGGAAATCCAATTGTTATGAGTGCAATGGCTTGCGAAATTATTGCTGAAATTTTGGAAAAATTTTCCGTTAAAACCGAAATTATCGGTTTTACAACAGGTGATTGGAAAGGCGGCAGAGTACGCAAATTGTGGGAAAGTTCAGGCAGAAGCAAAAATCCAGGCAGACTTAACGAGCTTAGACACATTATCTACAAGCATTTCAATCAAAGTTTCAAAAAAGCAAAAGTGAATTTAGGTTTAATGCTTAAAGAAGGTGTTTTAAAGGAAAATATTGACGGGGAAGCTTTGCTTTTTGCCAAAGCCAGATTGATGCAAAGAGATGAGAGACGTAAAATTTTGATGGTAATTTCTGACGGCACACCAATTGATGATTCAACAGCTTCTTCTAATGATTCTGATATTCTTTCAGATCATTTACATCACGTTATTAATAAAATTGAGCGCCAATCAAAAATTGAAGTTGTTGGAATTGGAATTGGTCACAGTACTGATGAGTTTTATAAAAACTCAATAACTATAAAAGGTTTAGATGAATTGGGCGACGCAATGATTGAAAAGATTGTTCATCTTTTATAATTTTTTATAACCGCAAATTTTGATATCATAAGCTTCCAAACCAATTACAGATTTTTTGGCATTTGCTAAAAGTGTCATATTTTTAATTCCCAAATCTGCCAAAATTTGTGCACCAATTCCGTAATTTCTTAATTCCTTTTCTTTGTTTGGAGTTTGATTTTGTTCGCCCAAAAGATGAGAAATTGTTTCATTTGGTTGTCTAATTAAAACAATTACGCCATTTTTTTCCTTGGCAATTTTTTTCAGAGCTTTTTGCAGCAAATTTGCTCTTGAATTTGATGCATCATCAAGACAATCACTTAAAATGTTTAAATGATGCATTCTGACCAATGTTGGAGAATTTTGAGAAATTTCACCTTTCACAAGAGCAATATGTTCAATGCCATCAAGCTTATTACTATAAATTACGGCGTTAAATTCGCCGGCACTTTTGCTGATGAATTTTTCTTTTTTTATAACTTCCACCAATTTTTCATTTTTGCGGCGATATTCAATCAAATCGGCAATTGTGGCAATTTTCATCTGATGTTTTTGAGCAAATTTAATCAGCTCTGGCAATCTTGCCATTGTGCCGTCATCATTCATAATTTCACAAATGACACCTGACGGATTAAGTCCAGCAAGCTTTGAAATATCGACAGCTGCTTCAGTATGTCCTGCACGAACTAATACTCCGCCATTTTCAGCTTTAAGTGGAAAAATATGTCCAGGACTTACAATAGAGTTTTTATCTTTTTTGGGATTAATAGCATCAGAAATTGTTTTGGCGCGGTCAAAAGCTGAAATACCAGTAGAAATTCCATCTCTGGCTTCAATTGAAATTGTGAATGCTGTTTTGTTGCGTGATTCGTTATTTTGCGACATGAAAGGCAAATCAAGTTCTTTCACACGTTGTTCGGTTAACGCAAGACAAATAAGTCCACGACCATGTTTTGCCATGAAGTTAATTTGTTTGTCATCACACATTGAAGCAGGAATTACCAAATCACCTTCATTTTCTCGGTTTTCATCATCAACCAAGATGAACATTTTGCCTTCTTTGGCATCAGCAATAATTTCTGGAATTGTGGCTAAAATTTTTTTTTCTTTATTATTCATAAACTATTTTTTTGCGCCCAAAACGTAACGGGCGATTGTATCAATTTCTAAATTCACAAAATCACCAACTTTCGCATTTCTAAAAATGGTGTTTTCAATTGTGTGTTGAATTAAATTCACTTTAAATTCGTTGTTTTTTACTTCATTTACAGTCAATGAAACGCCATTAATTGCAACTGAACCTTTTTGACAAATAAATTTTATTAAGTTTTTTGGTGTGGTAAAAGAAAAAATATAAGAATCTTTTACTTTTTTAATTGATTTTATTGTTGCCTTAGAGTCAACGTGCCCTGAAACAATATGTCCTCCAAATTCATCTCCAACTCTAAGAGCGAATTCTAGATTTATTTCTTCTTCTAAACTCCAATTTTGCAGGGTAGTTTTTTTGCAGGTTTCCAATGAAGATTGGAAAGAAAAAACAATTTTTACTCCTTTTATTTCTTTTTTTATCAAAGTTAAACAAATGCCATTACATGCAATTGAACATCCAATTTCAAGTTTGCGTTTTATTTTACTTTTTTTTGTAGAAACTTTTAAAAGCAAATCTTTGGATATGTTATTGCTAAGAGATTCAACTTTTCCAATATGAGTTATTATTCCTGTAAACATTTAATTTTTTTGATCTCTTTTTGATTCAAATTGCCATCATAATATTATTTATTATTCTAACCGTAAGAAGAATATCTTGATAACTTTCGACTGAAGTCTTTCATTTTAGATTTAAATGAAAGACTTTTGAAACAAGGCAACATAACTATTGCAAACTATGAAGATGATAATCTTTATAGTTTAATTTAAACGCATTTCTAGCTGCATTCTCTTTACTTCTTTTTTAATTTTATCAATTGCGCTGGTTTCAATTTGGCGAACTCTTTCGCGAGAGATTTTATAAAATTGACTTAATTCTTCTAAAGTCATAGGGTTTTCAACCATTTGACGTTTAATTAAAATGTCCTTTTCTCTTGATTTTAAGGCCTTAATGGCTTCTTTGAATATTGAGTATTGACGAGATTTTTCCTGATTTTTAATAGCAATTTCTTCTTGGTTATCTTGGTTATCAGACAAAGTATTCCCAACTTCAATTCCATCTTCCTCATCTCCAATAACTAGGTTAAGAGAAGAGTCTGATTGTTGAAGTCTTGAATCCATATCAATTACTTCTTGTTTTGAAACATTAAGTTCTTCTGCAATTTGGTTTATATGTTCTGGAGCAAGACGATTAGAAGTTGCGGTGTCAGAAATTTTTTTGCGTATTTTGTGTAAGTTGAAGAAAAGCTTTTTTTGAGCAACTGTTGTGCCAATTTTTACTAAAGACCAAGAGCGTAGAATGTATTCTTGTATGTAGGCACGAATCCACCACATTGCGTATGTTGAAAAGCGGAAACCTTTTTTAGGGTCAAACTTTTTTACTGCCTGAATTAGTCCCAAATTTCCTTCAGAAACAAGATCAACAACTGGCAATCCATAGTTTTTGAATTTTCCTGCCATCTTTACAACCAACCTCAAGTGGCTCTGCAATAGAGCTTTTGCAGCTTCTTTATCTCCGGTATTTTTATATTTCATACCAAATTCATACTCTTGTTCTGGAGTTAGAATAGGGAATTTCTGGATTTCTTTAAGATATTGCAAGAAGCCAGAGTCGCCAGATTTTGAAATTCCAGCACTAAATAAAGAAATAGATGCGTTGTTAGTCATGAAACACCTCCAATAATTTCTTGAATTTATTTTAAATTAATTTTCCTAAATAAATTGGGAGAAAAAATACAAATTCAATGGTAAAAAAATAGTGATTTTTTGATATATGTCAAGGGGGTTAAGATTACTTTTTAAGATTAGTTGATAATCAAAAAATTCGTTTAATTAAGATTGACTAGCATTATGTTTATTTTCTTACCATCTTTACAATTATTGTCATTCTGAGCGAAGCGAAGGATCTCAATTCAGATTTCGGTGCTGATCACTTGAGATACTTTGCTTCGCTTAGGATAAAAGTTGTTGTTAAGATATAATTGCTTTATTTTTTTCTTTGAGAATTTGTTTTCCAAGATTTTCTAGTGTCTTTGCAAGTTCTGGATCTTCTATATCTTTAAGTCTTGTTTTAAGAAACTCTTCTTGTTGTTTTGGTAATTTTATTTCTTCAGGTTTTATTATTACTTCTTTTGGTTCTTGTTTTATTACAATTTTAGTAATTGATTTAAAACCGTAAAAGGAAGCGATTTTTTCTAAAATAATTTCACTATTACTTTCCAGAAACATGCCAACTGAGGAATTATGAACAGCAATGGTAAGTTTTGCATTTTTTGAACTTTTGTCAAAGTTTATAGATTTTGGATAGCAAAATGGTGCATATTTTTTTCCAATAAGATCATTCCAGTTTTTGATTAAGTTATTTATTAAGATAAATTCTTTTTTACTGCCCTGAAATAATGGTTTTAAAAGATCGGTAATTTTTTGGTCAATTGTTTGCAATCCGTAAGATTTTTTCATTTTTTGCTAAATTTTGGAAAGAATATTAACTTTTTTTATGAAAAAATTGGGAAAATTGTTAAGAAAATATTTTTCCGCATTTTCTAAATCGTCTAAGTTACTAAAAATTCCGAAACAACTTGCTCCACTTCCCGACATTTTAGCAATTTTTGCCTTATTATTTCTTAAATTTTCCAAAATTTCACCAATTATTTTTGCATTTAAAATAGCTGGTTTTTGCAAGTCATTTTCCAACTTTATGGTTAGGTTGAAAACATCTTTTTCTAACAAGTCAGAATCGACTATTTTTGCTGAAAAATTACCATCAAAATCTTGAAAAATTTTGGCAGTTGAGACAAAGATTTTAGGATTAATAAGTAAAGCTGGAATTTTTTCAAATTCAGGATAATTTGTAATAATTTCACCACGTCCTCTTACAATTGCTGCTTTATTTTGTAATAAAAATGCAATATCAGAGCCAAAATTAAGCGAAATTCTTTGCATTTCTGCAATTGTTAGATTTAGCGCAAAAATTTCATTCAAAGCCTTCATAAAAAATGCTGCATTTGATGATCCTCCACCAAGTCCAGCACCAACAGGAATGTTTTTGACAATTTTTATTTTGACATTTGAAGAAATAGCAAACTTTTCAACAAAATAATTCAAAATTTTAGTAAAAAGATTGTCTTTTTCATCAACAAGACCAGAAAACTCTCCGCTAATTTCCAACGCAAATTTTTCGGATTTTTCTACCACCAATTCATCAGCCAGATCAAGGAAAGCAAAAAGAGATTCTAGTTCGTGATAATTAGCATTTTTGCCAGTAATTTTTAAAAATAGATTAATTTTTGCCGGGCAGTTTGCGCTAAACATGGTTTTTATTTGAGTGTAAAATTTATTTAAAGAAAATTTGATTGGGAAAGAACTATTGCTTAACAAACATATATTTAAAATAAATATCGTAAAGATTTTTTACTTTGAAGTGTAATTTAATATTTATACTCAATTTTGATTTTGGCTCAGATTTAAATAAAAAAGATACAAAATAATCTGAAATAAGATAAAAATTTCTAATCAAAATTAACCATTCTTACTATTTATTTGTAAGTAAAAAATGTAATTGATAATATGAAAAATAACCACAACTTTAAGTTTATTGATTTATTTGCTGGAATTGGAGGAATAAGACTCGGTTTTGACTCTGTTGGTGGTGAGTGTGTTTTTTCTTCTGAGTGGGATAAATTTGCCCAAAACACGTATGAAGCTAATTTTAGAGAAAAGCCTCAGGGTGATATTACTCTAATTGATGAAAAGGATATACCAAATTTTGATGCGTTGCTCGCTGGTTTTCCTTGCCAACCATTCTCAAATGCTGGACTGAAAATGGGGTTTGAAGATACCAGAGGGACATTATTTTTTCATATTGCAAGAATCATTAATTATCACAAACCAAAAATTGTTTTTTTAGAAAATGTGAAAGGTTTGAAGAGTCACAATAAAGGAAATACTTATAGAGTTATCCAAAACACTTTGGAAGAAATGGGATACAATGTTTATTCACAAGTTCTTAATGCTAAAGATTTTGGAGTCCCTCAAAATAGAGAAAGAATTTATATAGTAGGATTTTTAGATAATGTCGATTTTTCTTTCCCAAAACCTTTGTCTAAGCAAATAAAGCTGGGAGATATTTTAGAAAAAGATGTTTCTAACAAATATACAATATCTGATAGATTGTGGGCAGGTCACATTCGACGCAAGAAAGAACATATTGAGAAGTGTAATGGATTTGGGTATTCTATGTTTGATGAGAATTCACCTTATACCAGTACAATTTCAGCTAGGTATTACAAAGATGGTTCAGAAATTTTAATAAAACAAAATGATAAAAATCCAAGAAAATTAACCCCTAGAGAAGCAGCAAGACTACAAGGATTTCCTGATAGTTTTAAAATTGTAGTTAGTGATAATCAAGCTTACAAGCAGTTTGGGAATAGTGTTTGTGTACCAGTGATAAAAGCTTTATCAAATCAAATAAAATTGTCTTTGGAAAAACCTCGTAAAAAATACAGATCAATTGAGTTAGATTTATTTAATTATGACAAATATGAAGATAGAAAAATTGCATCTTTCTGAACAGAAAAAAGATATTAACTTTCAGTTCTATGTATTGTTGAAATGCTTAACAAAACTTAAAGCAAGTAATGTTCAGGAAATTATGATGATTGAAAATGTTAGTTTATTAAAAAATAATCCAATTTCTCTCTCAGAAAGTCTAAAAAAAATATTTATTAAATCTCACGAGAAGTCTGAGTATATTAAAGAAATATGCGAAAGACTCTTAAAAACTGATGATGTAGAGCTTTTTGATTTTAGTTTAAAGTTGCACTAGGTTAAGGGTCTATTATTACAAGAAGCTAAAATAGCTGATGTTGCGAATATCTCTAGATTATCAAACTTAGATCCACTATCTCTTGAATATGATAGAATATCAGTATTAAAGCCTTACAGGACAAGGGTAAGTGGCGCATTATTGGCATTATTGTTTTTTGAGAAACTTGATAATGGTGAGACAAATTTTATGTCGCAAAATTCATGTGATTTGATTGATACTCTTTCTAAGACAGCCATTAAATTTAAGAAGAAGGGATTGGAATCAAATCAGATTTTTATGCTTATATTTAATGAGTCTATTGACCAATCAATTAAATCTGATTCAGGCTCAAACTATGAGAATCGAATACAGTCAGTTTTAGATAAAATTGGATTAAAAAATATCACTAAAGTTCATGATAATAATGATAAAAGTACAGAGTATGATTTTTTCTTTGAGTTAGATAAAAAAACCTATGGAATAGGTGCAAAAAGAACTCTTAGGGAAAGATATAAGCAATTTATTAAGACCTCTCTTACAAGTAGAATAGATGTAAGTATAGAGATTACTATTGGCTTAGATCTAAATGAGGGTAAGGCAAAAACAATCGTTTCTCATGGGTCGTATATTTTCGTTTCAGATGAAATTTATACAACAAGAGACTTTTTGAAAAAAGTGGAAGGCGTTTATTCTGTGAAAGATTTAAATCTTAAAACTCTTAGAAGTTTGAACTAGAGACGTAATCCAGAAAATTAGTGGCTAATTATTTAGTTAAATGCTATGCTTAGTAACTTTTTAAAAACTTTTTAGCGGCTGTAATTTGTTCTTTTACTCTTACTTGCGAAGTACCACCAAATGAAGTTCTGCTGGCAACAGAGTTTTCAACGCTTAAAACTTTAAAAATTTCTTTAGTAATTTTCTTTTCAACTTTTTGCATTTCAGAAAGTTTTAATTCATGCAGTTCAATTCCCTTATTTTCAGCAATTTTAACGATTGTTCCAGTTACGTGATGTGCATCACGGAAAGGCATTTTTAAATTTTGCACTAACCAATCAGCCAAATCAGTTGCGGTTGAATAACCACTTCCTGCCATTTTAAGCATTTTATCTTTGTTGATTTTCATATCAGAAATCATTCCAGACATTGCAAGTAAACAAAGTTTAATGTTTTCAACAGCATCAAAAACTGGTTCTTTATCTTCTTGCATATCTTTTGAGTAAGTAAGAGTTAAACCTTTTAGAACTGTTAGAAGTGTGAAAAGTGAGCCAAAAATTCGTCCAGATTTTGCCCTGATTAATTCTGCAGCATCAGGATTTTTCTTTTGTGGCATAATTGAACTTCCAGAAGTGAAAGCGTCAGACAATTTGATAAATTCAAAGCCCTTGCTCATCCAAATTACAATCTCTTCAGCAAAGCGTGACAAATGTACTGAAAGAAGTGAAATGCAGAATAAAAGCTCAACTGCAAAATCGCGATCAGAAACTGAGTCCATTGAATTGGAAGTTGGTTTGTCAAAGCCAAGCTTTTTTGCAACAAATTCACGATCTATTGGAAAAGAAGTTCCAGCCATGGCGCAAGAGCCCAAAGGGCATTCATTAATTCTTTCAAAAAGATCATCAAGTCTTGAAATATCACGTTTGAACATTTCAAAGTAAGCTAGTAAATGATGAGAAAATAAAACTGGTTGTCCAACTTGCAAGTGAGTGAAACCAGGTAAAATTGCATCTAAATTTTTTTCAGCTTTTATAACTAAGTTTTCTTCTAATTTTAGTATAAGTGATTTTATTTCTTGAATTTCATCACGCACAAAAAGACGAAAATCAAGAGCAACTTGATCATTTCTTGATCTTGCAGTATGAAGTCTTCCTGCTGAATCACCGATAATTTCTTTTAAGCGCGATTCAATATTCATGTGAATATCTTCCAATTCAATTTTGAAATTGAACTTTCCTTCTTCAATTTCTTTTTGAATTTTATCTAAACCTTGAGTTATTTTTTTGACTTCTTCTTTAGTTAGAACTCCAATTTTGCCGAGCATTTCGCAGTGAGCTTTTGATCCACGAATGTCTTGTTTGTAAAGTTTTTTATCAAAAGAAATTGATTGATTAATTTCTTGCATAATTTCAGAAGGTTTGGCATCAAATCTACCGCCCCACATTTTATTAGAAGATTGTTTTTGTGTCATTTTTTTGTTTAGATTAGCTTTTTTTGACTTTGGAATAACCTAAATTTAAGCGTAGAAAATTAGAAAAAAAGCTTTTTAATCTTATGAAATTAAGGCATGATAAGCAAAACACAATTATATGGTTTTTACTATAGATTTGAAGTACTGTTGAATGCTGCTTGCAAGTTTATCAATAGTTCAAGTTCAAGAGTTTTTTTGGTATATTTACCTAAATTCATTTAACAATTAAAATAAAACATAAGAATGGATAGTTGGGAAATTAAAAGTAGTCAAACATTCGACCGTGATAATTTAGATATTTTTAAAAGATGGTGGATTGATATTGATAGAATCAGTTTTTTAATTATTATGGGTATAATGATTTTTGGACTTATGATGACCGCAAGTTCAAGCCCTGCAATTGCTGATAGAATTGATGTTGATAAGTTTTTCTTTCTAAAAAAACAGTTTGTTTTCTTTCTGATATCAATTTCTCTGCTAATTGCTATATCATTTCTGAATAAAGAAAAGATTCAGGTATTTTGTTTATTTGGAATTTTGGTAGCGATTGGCTTGTTAGTGTTAGTGTTAATTTTTGGATCAGAAGCTAAAGGTGCTAAAAGATGGATTTCTTTGGCTGGTTTTACTTTGCAGCCTTCAGAATTTGCAAAAGCATTTTTTGTTGTGTCGAATGCCTATATTTTACAAAAACTTAATAAAGAAAAATGGTATATTAAATATTCTTCTTCAGCTTTTTTACTTTTTATAATAAGTGCTCTTCTGCTTTTGCAACCAGATTTTGGCATGACTCTGACTTTTGTTATTTTATGGTTATCTCAAATTTTTCTTTATGGCTTACCAATTATTTTAATTGCTGGTCTTGCTTTTTTAGGTATTGTTGGAGGAGTTGGCGCATATCTTGTATTTCCTCATGTAGAAAATCGTATTAACCGATTTTTAGATGCTGATGGAAAGAATTATCAAGTCGAAAGATCTCTTGATGCTTTTGTTAACGGTTCTTTTTTTGGAGTAGGGCCTGGAAATGGTGTTGTAAAGAAATTTATCCCTGATGCTCATACAGATTTTATATTTGCAGTTATTGGTGAAGAATATGGAATAGTTGCCTGCTGTTTTTTAATTATGATTTTGTTTTATCTTCTAACTCGTTTAGTTAAGCGTGCTTTGAATGAAGAAAATAGTTTCGTTTATTTGGCTTTATGTGGCTTGATTATGCAATTTACTATGCAGTCGATCATTAATATTAGCGTTAGTTTAAAGTTAATGCCAACTAAGGGAATGACTTTGCCTTTTATTAGTTATGGAGGTTCTTCTATGATTGCAACATCTATCTGTTTTGGTTTGATACTTGCTTTTACTAAGAGAAAGTATCACGAAAATGTTGATTACGGTAATCTAAAAATGATGTAAATTTAGATTCTCATTATTTTTAGAATAATCACAATTCAGAAGAAATAAAAAACCTTACTATACCATATCCTTCTTTGTTTAGAAAGCTTATAGTTACTGTTTTATTTTCTCTTTTAAAAATTAAATTTTCGTTACTTTTATTCACTAAAAACCATCCCATTTGAGGTAAGGTTTTTATGTAAAAATTTTTAACATCAATTTCAGAAAACTGGCTTTTGTAAGATGAGGAAGAAATTGTACCAGATCCAGAATCGAAGCCTAAGTTCAAATCGTCATCTTCAGTCTGAATTAGTCCCTGAAAAAGAGGAACATCTTCGCTTCCAACTACAAACTCTGTTTTTGTTTGTTGGTCTTGATTATCAGAAATTAAATTTTGGTTATCTTCTAAAGTTGCATCTTGAATTTTAGTAAATTCTTCTTCTTTTTGTTCTTGGGATTGTATTCGAAGTAAGTTTTCAATGTAAGATTCTTTTGTAATTATATTTTTTGATTTGTTATTAACACAAGAAATTAGAGGAAATGCAAGAAATAGAAAAACAAAAATTTTTTTCATAAAAACCTTATTATTATTTTTGGCACTTTTTGCAAAAAAAGCTTGAGCGTCCATTTTGTCGTATCTTTCTGATTAAATTTTTACAAAGCAAACATTTTTTGTGATCACGTCCATAAACTTTAAAACTGTTTTGAAAATTACCTAAATTTCCTTCAGAATTTACATAATCATTAATTGATGATCCACCAAGTTCTATGGCGTTTGCAATTGTTTTTTTAATTGAAGAAATAAGGTTTTTTATTTCTGTTTTATTAAGAGAGCTTGCTTGGCGTAATGGTGAGATTTTTGAATCAAATAAAGATTCATTGATGTAAATATTGCCAACTCCAACAACAATTTTATTATCCATCATTATGGTTTTGATGTTTATTTTTTTGTTTTGCAGAGATTTTTCTAAGTAATTAGCGTTAAATTGATCTGATAATGGTTCAAATCCAAGCTTTGACAACATTTTGTGTTTTGAAATATTTTTGCTTAAAACTAAGTCAACAAAGCCAAATCGTCTGGGATCATTAAAAATAAGCCATAAACCATCTTCAAATTTACAAGAAAAATGATCGTGTTTTAATTGTTGAAATTTCTTATTTACAGTAATTCTTCCACTCATTCCAAGGTGAATTATTAAACTATAATCATTACTAAAATTAATAATTAAGTAACGAGCTCTTCTGCTAATTTCAGTTATTGTGGAATTTAATATTTTATCTAAATTTTCTGTTGATTCTATCCGCAGTTTTTTATCTGATCTAAAAATATAGCTAATTTTTTTGTTTACTAAGTTTTGTAAACCAAGACGAATTGTTTCAACTTCAGGAAGTTCAGGCATTTTTTATTGGAATAAATTATCTAACAGTATCTAAATATTGGCACTGAGAATTTAAATTTAATTTTATGTCAAATCAACAAGAAGAATACGGTTACAAATTGCAGTTGCCAAGTGATGTAAAAGATAATCGTGTTTTAATGCATAGTTGTTGTGCTCCTTGTGCTGGAGACTTAATGGAGCGCATGAAAGTTTCTGGAATTGATGTTACAATCTTTTTTTACAACCCAAATATTCATCCAAAAAAAGAATATGAAATAAGAAAAGAAGAAAATATTCGTTTTGCTGAAAAGTTAGGAATTCCATTCGTTGATGTTGATTATGATGTTCAAAATTGGTTTAAGCGCTCTAAAGGAATGGAGTGGGAGCCTGAAAGGGGAATTCGTTGTACAAAATGTTTTGATATGCGTTTTGAAAGAACTGCGCTTTATGCTTATGAAAATGGTTTTTCAACTATCACTTCTTCCTTAGGAATTTCACGTTGGAAAAATATGGATCAAATTAATGATTGTGGAATTAGAGCTGCTAAAAATTATGATGGTGTAAGTTATTGGACTTATAATTGGCGGAAAGCTGGGGGTGCTGCAAGAATGTATGAAATTGCTAAAAGAGAGGAATTCTATAAGCAAGAATATTGTGGTTGCATATTTTCACTGCGTGATTCCAATAATTGGAGGATTAAGAACGGAAGAGAGGAAATAAAAATTGGTGAAGAATTTTATAAAGAAGTTGATATTGATCCTAACTTGACTAAGTAAGTTTTTATTGATTTTACTTATTTTGAGTTTCTTATCTTAAAAGATCAAACGTCAATTTACATTTAAAGATAAATCTGTAGTTTCTGAATAGAGTTTATGATTTAATTATAATAAAAAAAACTTATTAAATTTATGAAAGACAAAAAATCCCTTTTATCTTTAATTGCAGTATTTTTGTTTTTCTCATATAATTCATATGCAAAAAACGTAGTCATTGTTGCAACAGGAGGAACTATTTCTGGTGCTGGAGAATCTTCAAATGATGTTAAATATGTTCCAGGAAAAATTACCGTAGAATCACTTTTAAAATCTGTTCCAAATCTTGAGAAGTTAGCAAATATAAAAGCAGAACAGATGATGCAAATTAGTAGTCAAGATATAACTTCCCAAGATTGGATAAAAATTGCTAATAAGTTAAATGATTTGCTTTCAAGATATGATGTTGATGGAGTTGTTCTAACTCATGGAACAGATACTTTAGAAGAAACGGCATATTTTTTAAACTTAGTTTTAAAAAGCAAAAAACCAGTTGTTTTAGTCGGGTCTATGCGTCCATCAACTTCAATTAGTGCTGATGGTTCTATTAATATATATAATGCAGTTGCTCTAGCTTCAAGTAAAGATGCTTATGATAAAGGTGTTTTAGTACTTCTTAATGACGAAATACATGCTGCAAGGGATGTATCAAAGCTTCATACCACAAACGTAGATTCTTTTAAATCTCCAAATTCTGGCTCAATTGGACAAGTTTATTATGGTGATGTAAAAATTTATTATGAAACCTTAAGAACTCACACTGCTCATAGTAAGTTTAGTGTAAATAATATAGTTGATTTACCAAAAGTTGATATCATATATGCTCATGCTGGATTTGATTCTGGAATAGTTGATTATCTTATAAAATCTGGATCAAAAGCAATTGTTGTTGCAGGTGTTGGAGATGGTAATATCAATAAAGAAACAATAAGTAAATTGATTGACGCTAGAAAAAAAGGTATTTTTATTGTAAGAAGTTCAAGAGTTGGAGCTGGAGTTGTAGTTAGAAATACAGAAGTTGAAGATGATAAGTTTGATTTTATTACTTCAGATAACCTAAGTCCACAAAAGGCAAGAATACTAGCAATGCTTGCTCTTACAAAAACAGAAAATAGTAAGAGAATTTCTGAAATATTTGGAAAGTATTAAAAGTAATAAATAGCTAAAAAACAATAATTACTATTTGGCAATTATATCACAACAACAATCGTCATCTAAAAAAGTATCATCTAACAATTATTGTCATCCTGAAGCGAAGGATCTTAGGAAGCTATCTCTGAGTAAAAACTTCTAAGATCCTGCGCTTCGCTCTTGATGGTGGAAATTGTTAAGATGGTATAGTTACTATTTTATATTAAATATAATAGCCTTGTTAATCTACTTATAATATTATTGTGGGCACTAAAAATAGTTGCGTCGCAATTCAGTCTAAAGTAAAAAATCCTTAATTTTACTCACAGCTGTTAATTACTTCTTCTAGTTCTTCTGTAATTTTACTATAATCTTATTATCTTCTCTAACTATTTCTGGTTCTTTTTTGTTATCATATTTTGGTAAAGAGAAAGAGTAATAAAAACTTGACTGTGCTTTTTTTTCATAATCTTTATTAGTCTTTTCACCTTCTTTTTTTGCAGAAAAAGTTAGAGAATTATTCTCAATTTTTATGGCAATATCTTCTTTCTTAAATCCAGAAAAATTTAATTCATAATAATGAGTTTTTTCATCTTCATTTTTTATTACAGAGGATTGACTGTTTATTTTTCCAGAATCTTTTGCTTCATGAAAAAGTTTTTGCATATTTTTCTGATGATTAACAAACATTTTATTCATTTGTTTTTCCATTTCAGCCATTTCGGCAAAAATTCCATTTGCTTGAAAGAATGGATCATTCTCAAAAATTTGATGATGTTGCTGTACAATATTCCAATCAAATTCAGCGTCTGCCAATTCAGTACTTGATTTTTGGTCTTTTGTTTTTGCAAGTACTGTTCCTGAAACACCGACCAAAGTAAAAATTACTGCTATAAAAATTTTTGACCCAAAAATTTTTTTCATATTTTTTAAATTAATTTTTTTCATTTTCTAAAGTTATTTAAGGTTAATAAAATTAGACTAACTGCTATTACTAAGTTGCAATAAGCGGATTTTTAGGAAAATAATTTTATTCCTATACTTATTTATCTAGTTTGGGAGATATCTTTTTCAAGACTGTTGTAAGTGGATTTTTTTTAACAAGACTAGTTTTGGTAGAGAAATTGGAGCGGGCGAAGGGATTCGAACCCTCGACATTCACCTTGGCAAGGTGACACTCTACCACTGAGCTACGCCCGCTTAAATACAAAACTGAGTAAACAAAAAAACAAGATTTTTTAAATTTATGAAAGCAGTTTTTAAAAGAGAGATCAAAACTCTACGTAAGGAAAAATAATTTGCAATAAATTATTATTAATCTTAGTCTAATCTGCTTCCTTGGTCTTTCATGTTGTCAAGATTTTAATTCAATATTATCTTATGAGAATTATATCAATAATTTCTGTATTATTAGTTATGCTTTCCATTACTTCTTGTATGGAAACTGTTCTTTTAGGTTCAGCAACTACTGGTTTTGTTGTAGTGCGTGAAAAAAGTTTGCCAAATACAGGTAAAGACATAGTAATCTTAAGTAAAGTTGGTTCTAGTTTTTTGGTTAATGGCTTAAAAAATTATGGAAACTCAATTGATGTTACAGTAAACGAGGGGAGGGTTCTACTTACAGGAATTGTTAGAGATGCTCAAAAAGCAAAGCTTGCTTCAGATTTGTGTTGGAGTGTTAAGAATGTGAAAGAAGTTATTGATGAAATTCAAGTAAAAGATGGTGATTCAGTTCATGTAAAAGATTTTTTAAGTGCAACCTCAGACTATTCAATCACGAGTCAAATTGAAGCTAAGATGCTTTTTGATAAAAAAATTACAACCCTAAATTATCAGGTTACAACAGTGAATAAAATTGTTTACTTTCTGGGCGTTGCACAAAATGAATCAGAAAAAAGAAGAGTTTTGTCTTTAGCATCAAAAGTGCGCGGTGTTAAAAAAGTTGTTGATCATATCATACTTGCTGTCGATGAAAGAAGAAAATAAAAATCAAAATCAAAATCAAATCATTACCTTTGGCTGTCGTTTGAATGCTTATGAATCAGAAGCAATAAAAGAGGCTTTAAAAAAAACTGATGAAAAAAATCTTATAGTTTTCAACTCTTGCGCTGTAACTTCTCAAGCCGAAAAAGAACTTAGGTATGAAGTGAGGAAAGCGAAGAAAAATAACCCTAATGCAAAAATTGTTGTAACTGGATGTGCTGCTCAGATTGATCCGGCAAAATATGCTAAAATGTCAGAAGTTGATTTGGTTTTAGGAAATTCTGAAAAAACTAATCCAGAAAGTTATTCTGAAAGTTTGAAAAAAAATTTCCCAGAAACAAGATTTTTTAATAGCGATTCTGACATTGCTCATAAAGATCGAATATTCTTCGAAACCAAAAAATCCTTAACTGATCTTCTAAGTACAAAAGAAAACTCTAAAATAAAAGTAAATGATATAATGTCAGTTAAAGATACTGCGCCACAGTTAGTATCTTATTTTGAGAATAAAACTAGGGCTTTTTTAGAAATACAAAATGGTTGTAATCATCGCTGTACTTTTTGTGTAATTCCATTTGGACGTGGTAATAGTCGTTCAGTTGCTTTTGGTGAAATAGTTACTCAAGTAAAAAAAATGGTTGCCGCTGGTCATAAAGAGGTTGTTTTTACAGGCGTTGATATTTCCGGATATGGCGAAGATTTACCAGTTAAAATAACGTTAACTCAAATGATTAAGCGTCTACTAAAACTTGTACCAGAGCTTCCAAGATTGCGTCTTTCTTCAATAGATGTTGCTGAAATTGATGATGAGTTTTTTGATATTTTGCAAAACGAACCACGTTTTATGCCTTATTTGCATTTAAGTGTTCAGTCAGGTGACGATATAATACTCAAACGAATGAAAAGACGTCACACAAGAGAACAAGTATTGGAATTCTGTGCTAAAGCAAGAAAAATAAGGCCAGACATCACTTTTGGTGCAGATATTATTGCTGGTTTTCCGACCGAAAACGAACAGTCTTTCTTAAATTCATTGAACTTAATTAAAGAAGCTGGAATAATTTTTACTCATATTTTTCCTTATTCTAAAAGAGAAGGAACTCCAGCTTCTAAAATGCCACAAGTTGATGGTAATGTTATTAAAGAACGAGCAAGATTAATGAGAGAGGCTGGAAAAGAAGAGTTGAAAAAATTTTTACAAACCCAGAAAGAAAAAGTTTTGCAAATAGTTGTAGAAAAAAAATCTTTAGGTAAGTCAGAAAATTTTCTGGATGTTGAAGTTATAAGTGATAATGATCTTAAATCTGGTCAAGTTGTTCAAGTAAAAGTTTTAGAAATTGCAAATAATTTTTTAAAGGCCTCTTTATGCTAAAAACACCGCGTTTAACTCTAAGACCATTAGAGAAAGAAGATTTGGCAATGCTTTATAAGCTATATAGTAATCAAGAAGTTTTAAGATTGATGACTGATAATATCCAGATGCTTGAAACAGTAAAAAAATTAATAGTTCTGCAAATTCAACATCAAAAAAAGTTTGGATATTCATTAATGGCTGTTATTGAAAATGAAACTGGTAATTTCATTGGTAGAGCTGGTATAATTAATAGAGTTCTAAACCCTGAATTTGGTGAGGAAGATGAGGTTAGATTTGCAATTTTTCCAGAATTTTGGGGTAAAGGTTATGGAAAAGAAATTTTGCAAGAAATAATAAGTTTTGCTAGAGATGATTTAAAACTTCCAGGAATTGTTGCAGCTAATACTCCAAGAAATGAAAAAGCCGTAGAATTTTTAAAGAAAAATGGTTTTAAATATATAAAAACATTAATTGAAAGAGGACATTACATAAGAGAAATTCAATATTATACTATGTCTTTTCCTCAAAACATAAAAAATAAAGCTGTTCAAACTGCTATATCAGATTAGTTATTTTGATAGAATGTAAATATTTATATTGCTTAAAATTGTAGTTTTGCTACAATTCTACCATCTAATTAGAAAACAAATTTTACTCTAAATAACTAAAATGACAATCTCGCAACAATATTACCTTGAATCAAAATCTTGGGCTTTTGAAGAAGCACGCAGAATCTATGAAAAAATAGGAGGGAAAACTCCAAAAAAAGGATATGTTTTATTTGAAACTGGTTATGGTCCTTCTGGTTTGCCTCATATTGGAACTTTTGGTGAAGTAGTTAGAACTTCTTTTGTGCGCCATGCTTTTTCGCTAATTGCTCCAGAAATTCCGACAAAAATGTTTTGTGTTTCTGATGATATTGACGGTCTTCGCAAAGTTCCAGATAATGTCCCAAATCAAGAAATGGTTAGTGCTAATTTAGGAAAACCACTTACTTCTGTTCCAGATCCTTTTGGAACTCATGATTCTTACGGACATCATATGAATTCTCGTTTACGAGGTTTCTTGGATTCTTTCGGTTTTCAATATGAGTTTATAAGTGCTACTGATAAATATAAATCAGGTTTTTTTGATCCAACAATGCTTCGTGTTTTAGAAAAATATGAAGAATTAATGGATTTGATGTTGCCAACTTTAGGTGAAGAGCGTCAAGCAACTTATTCTCCTTTTATGCCAATTGATAAAGAAAGTGGAGTTGTAATTGATAAAGGTGTAAAAGGAATAAATAAAGAGAAAGGAACTGTAATTTACGTTGATTTGAATGGTCAAGAAAAAGAAATTCCAGTAACTGGTGGTAATTGTAAATTGCAGTGGAAAATTGATTTTGGTGCAAGATGGTATTCTTTAGGGGTCGATTACGAAATTTATGGTAAAGATCATCAGCCAAATGAAAAAATATATCGTAATGTTTGCAAAATTCTGGGTGGAATTCCTCCAGTAAATTTTACTTACGAAATGTTTTTATCAGATAGTGGTGAAAAAATTTCGAAATCAAAAGGAAATGGAATCTCAGTTGAAGAATGGCTAAAATACGCTCCTTCAGAGTCAATGGCCCTTTTTATGTATCAAAAACCAAAAACTGCTAAAAGACTTTATTTTGATGTAATTCCAAAAGCAGCTGATGAATATTTAACTTTTGCTCAAGGTTATGAAAAACAAGATGATATGGCAAAACTTGATAATCCAGCTTTTCACATCCATGAAGGAAAAATTCCAGCAATTAACTTTAATTTAAGTTATTCTTTATTGTTAAATTTAGCTTCTGCTTGTAACCCAGAAAATGATTCTGTTCTTTGGGGTTTTATTTCAAAATATCAAAATGGTTTAACTAAAGAAAGTTCGCCGCTATTAGCAAAAATGGTTGGTTGTGCTATAAATTACTATAATGATTTTATCAAACAGAATAAAAAGTATAGATTGCCAACTGAATCTGAGAAAAAAGCTTTAGAAGAGCTGAAAAATGTTGTTAAAAATGCAACAAATCAAGAACTTGAAGATGGACATTTGTTACAGAATATGGTATTTCAAGTTGGTAAAAATTATGGTTATGAAAAAAATATGCGTGATTGGTTTTTAGCTCTTTATCAAGTTCTTCTTGGTCAAGATCAGGGTCCAAGAATGGGTTCATTCATTGCTCTTTTTGGAAGAGATAATTTTATAAAATTGGTTGAAGAAAAAAATAAATAATTGTGGCACAAAGCACTTACCAATCCCAAAATAAAAGTTTTGAATCTTTTGATGAAAATGATCAAAGATTCAAAACTAAAGCGGACTTTGATAACTACGAAGAAAATGATCTTGATTCTGAATATCTTCGTAGTTTTTGTGCTGAGCTGTTAAAAGATTTTCGTGATCGTGATTATAGTTCTTTGAATGAAGAACAAAGAAAAATTTTATCTAATTTTCCAGGTGATTTAGAAAAATTATTAAAAGTTATTGAAGAACTTAGAAAACAAGAAGAAATAGATAAACAAGAAGAGTTAGAAGATCATTTAAACAAATCACAAGATCAAAGTTTCAAAAGTAAAAGAAGTGCTAAAAGAGAGCAAAGAAAAATTGAGCGTCAAGAAAAGCTAAAGGAAGTTTCTGGTGAATTATTCATTGCCTCTTGTGCTTCTACAAAATCAGTTGAAGATTCGTTAAAATTTCATAAAAAATGCAATCTTGGTGTTGAAGAGCTAAATAAATTCAACAAAAATGGAGTTAACCCAATAGTTGCTATTTTAGCTTCAGGAAAAGATGTTAAGGAGTTAAGTAAGTTTCTAAAAGTTTCTGGAGTTGATGTTAATTACAAAGATAAAGATGGAAATACAGCTTTGCATAATGCAGCGGCAATGAATATGGATAAAAAGTTCCTAGAAGTTTTGGTGGAACATGGCGCTAATGTAAATGCAAAAAATAATTTTGGTTTAACAGCTTTTGATGTTGCAGCAATTAAGGGTGATGAAAAATCTGCGGCATTTTTATTAGAAAAAGGTGGTAAATCAGGACTTGCAGAAAAAATTCCAGATTTAGGAGAGCAAAAGGAAGATGAGGCTAAAGATCAAAAAAATCAGAAGATGCAAGAAATGTTGAAAAAAATTAAAGAAGTTGCAAAAAAAGAAGAAGGACAGGAAAAAGATGATAAGCAAAGACAGATTAAAAAAGAACCAAAAAAAGATAACAACGAATTAGAAAATAAAGAAAGAGAAAGGTTAAAATTAGAGAAAATTAGACAAGAAAGATTAAGACAAGAAGAAATGAAGGCAAGAATGAATGCTGAAATTGAATTGGCATTCAAACTGCATCAAGAAAGAATGTCTAAGTTACTTAAAGAAAATGTAGCAAAAAAAGCTTTAGTTTTTCAAAAAGAACAGCAAGAACAATATGATCGTGAGGTTTTAGAGAAACAAAATGCTGAAATAACAAGATATAGTATAGAAAAGTTAGAATATGAGAAAAAGATTCAAGAAATCTACTCGCAAGATAAATTTCTAAAAGATGAACAAAATATTTCTAGACAAGAAAGTCGTGAAAATCATGTCGAAGAAAGTAATCTTTTAGTAAATCAAGTTAAAATAGATAATGTTTTTAATTCCTTATCGGAGCAAAATAATTCTGATAATTACAAATCTTTATTGGCGAATAATTTTATAGATCTTTACTCGCATTTAAAAGAAAGTTTAGATCGAGAAATTAAAACAGAAGAATCAAAGCCATTTAGCCCAATAGAAGAAATACTGGGAGTTAAATTATCAGAAATTACTTCCGAAACAATTAATAAAATGCTTTTTGAAGCTGTTAGAAAAAATCAATATATTTTGAGTAATATTCTTATTATTTGTGGGGCGGATGTAAATCATAGGGAAGGTGGCATTACTGTTTTGGAAGTTGCTGAATCAAGTGGCAATAAATCTTTGGTTACTGCAATTTTAAATAAAGTTAATGAAACTGCAACATTTCAGAATAAAGATTTTTTGAGCTTACTTCATGCTAATATTTCTGAAGTTTTTGAAGATAAGAAGTTTAATGCAAGTTTAGAAAAACCAAGAGTTGGTGAAGATGTGGGTGATCATAATTTAACTAGAGATAAAAATGTTGATAATGAGAGGTCAAGTTTAGAAAAACCAAGAGTTGGTGAAGATTTGGGTGATCATAATTTAACTAGGGATAAAAATGTTGATAATGAGAGGTCAAGTTTAGAAAAAACAAGAGTTGGTGAAGGGTTTGTTGCAGTTGGGTCTGATGTGGTGTCTGATAGAGATAA